>Ga0307987_1001885_pt1 | contig 11265 bp, 8 predicted proteins | sample EllFjometagen181_FD_203157 | JGI IMG/M metagenome (GOLD analysis project Ga0307987, IMG submission 203157) | Marine microbial communities from Ellis Fjord, Antarctic Ocean - #181 | ecosystem: Environmental > Aquatic > Marine > Unclassified | place: Southern Ocean | collected 2014-10-08 | reverse complement strand
TGTGCCAGCAGCATCAGAAAAACTGAATTTGCTTAAGTTTTCTATTATTGTTTTTTGAAGATTATTGTCTTCTACAAGTTTTTTTAAGGTACGAGGCAACTCATCAATTGCATTTTTTTCGCTCACCAACAATGCTGCATCTCCATCAACAAGTGTTTTTGCATTTTTAGTTTGGTGATCTTCAGCGGCTGATGGCAATGGAATAAAAACAGCAGGCTTTTTTGCAGCAACAATTTCTGCAATTGCAATTGCTCCTGCTCGCGAAATTATAAAGTCAGATGCAACATATGCCTTATCCATTTCTTGTATAAATTCAGTAACAACTACATTTTTGTTTCCGTCTGCAACATCATCTGCAATATGTTTTGAGCCCTGACCTGTTTGCCATAATAACTGAAGATTTAATCCTAATATTTGTCTCAAGTTTTCTGCTACAGCAATATTAACTTGTTTTGCTCCCTGGCTACCTCCAATTATTAATAGAGTTTTTTTATCATGAGATAACCCAAAAAAGCTAAGACTTTCCTCCTTAGTTGGCGTTAGTTTTAGAATCTCTTTACGGATAGGATTACCAGTTAAAGTAATTTTATCTTTAGCAAAATATTTACCCATGTTTTTATACGAAACACAAACTTTGTCAACACTTTTCCCCAGTAATTTATTGGTAATCCCAGGGAATGCATTCTGCTCATGTATTAATGTTGGGATATGTTTTTTAGATGCAACGTAAAGCAGCGGACCACTTGCATATCCTCCAGTGCCAATAACAACATCAGGCTTAAATTTATTAATAATTTTATAAGCTTTAATAATACTTGCGATAACCTTTACAGGGAACAATATATTTTTGGTGGTTAACTTTCGTTGAAGACCGCTAATCCATAAACCTGTAATTGGATATCCTGCCAAAGGTACTTTATCCATTTCCATACGTCCAATAGCTCCAACAAAGTGAATATCAACATCAGCCAAACTGTCCTTTAAGGCATTAGCAATAGCAATGGCAGGAAAAATGTGACCACCTGTTCCTCCCCCACTAATTAATATTTTAACTTTATTAGGCATTTGCTGATTCCAAGTTTAAATCTATATTTTCTATTCCGTTTTCTTCTTTTTTAGCAATTTCTTTACTAACGCTTAATATTATTCCAATTGAAAGGCTGGTGAACCAAATTGATGTTCCTCCCATGCTTACCAATGGTAATGGCTGTCCGGTAACCGGAAGTAACCCAACCGCTACCCCCATATTTATCATAGCCTGAAATACCAAACTAAAAGCCACTCCTATGGTTAGGAACGACCCAAAAGACCCGGGTGCTTTAGTAACTATTTTAACGGCCCTGAACAGGAGTATCAAATAAAGCAATACTACAAATACACCACCAAGTAATCCATATTCCTCAACTATTATGGCATATATAAAATCAGAATACGGATGAGGTAAAAAATTTCGTTGTGTGCTATTTCCAGGCATTTTTCCAACTATGCCTCCGGTTGCTATTGCAATTTTTGCTTGCTCAGCCTGATAGTTATTGCCATCGTTACCATCAACAAACCCAGTAACTCTACTTTTCCATGTGCCAAGTCTTCCCTGTTGACCATCTGGTAATGAATACAAAATTGTTAACCCAATCATTAAGAAAATTAACCCTATGCCCAACATTCCTAGTATGTAGGATATTTTTACTCGTCCAATAAATATTAATACTAAGCTTGTTGTAAAAAGCAGAGCTGCTGTTGAAAGATTATCCCAAAAAATAAGACCTGTAACAATTAAAACCGGAGCCATTAGTGGCACAAATGCCGATTTAAAATCATGAACCACACCTTGTTTTTTGCTTAGCATTCGTGCTAAATATATTATTAATGTGATTTTTGCAAGGTCAGAAGTTTGAAATGTAAGCCCAAATGGCAGAGGCAATACTCTTTTTGCTTCGTTTAAATCAACACCAAAAAATAATGTGATAAAAAGGAGTGGCACTGCAACATAAAGTGCAATTTGAAAAATACGAGAGTAATATGTATATTTTATAATATGTGCTACATACATTAATACCAACCCCATAAACAATATCAACCCATGTTTAAACATATAATATTGTGTGTTGCCACCCTGATATTTATATGCTAAAGTGCCTGTTGAACTGTAAACAGTTAAAAATGACATTATTGACAATAGAATAACCACTGCCCAAATAACTTTATCTCCTTTGATATTTTTTAGTAGAATAGCCATTTATTAAAGTTCTTTTACAGCAGTTTTAAATTGATTTCCACGATCTTCATAGTTATCAAATAGGTCGAAACTTGAACAAGACGGTGATAATAATACAATATCTCCCTTTTTTGCAATATTGTAGGCTGACAAAACAGCATCACTTGCCGACTGAGTATCAATTATGGTTTCTACAATATCACCAAAAGCATTATGTATTGGTCGGTTGTTTATTCCAAGGCAAACAATAGCTTTAACTTTATCTTTTACAAGATCTTCTAACTTATTGTAATCGTTACCTTTATCTACGCCACCAACAATCCAAACTATGGATTTGTTATAGTATTCAAGAGCATACCATGTGGAATTAATATTTGTGGCTTTTGAGTCGTTAATAAATTTTATACCGTGTACACTTGATACATATTCAAGACGATGTGCAATATTATGAAAGTCAGAAAAGCATTGCTTTAAAGTATCTTTTCTGATGTCCATAAGACGTGCGGCAACACCTGCTGCCATCGAATTGTAGGTATTATGCTTGCCTTGTAATGCTAATTGTTCTAGTGTCATATGTACTTTTGTTTTATTATATTCTATAATTATTTCTTCACTATTTAAATATGCCCCTTGCTTAAATTTTTCATGTAGGAGACTAAATGGAAAATGCTGTGCCTTCACTTCTAAATGTTTTAATTTTTCTGTTATTACAGAATCATCGTAACAATAAATAAAGGCATCATCTGCTGTTTGATTTTGAATTATTCGGAATTTTGAGTCAACATAATTGTGAAAATTATTGTTGTATCTATCCAGATGATCGGGAGTAATATTTAAAAGAATTGCAATATTAGCCCTTACATTATGCATGTCGTCAAGCTGAAAACTGCTGATTTCTAATACATACACGTCATAGTTGTTTTCAGCAACCTGTTTTGCAAAACTTTTGCCAATGTTTCCTGCTATGCCAACATTAAGCCCCGCGGTTTTTAATATGTGATAAAGTAACAGAGTTGTGGTAGTTTTACCATTACTGCCTGTAATACATATTAGTTTTGCTGAGGTATACCTGGCAGCAAATTCAATTTCCGATATTATTGGAATATTGATGCTTTTCGCAGATTTAATTATCTCTACTGTATCAGGAATTCCTGGACTTTTAATTATTTCAGTAGCCGATAATATCAAATTTCTGGTATGACCATCATCTTCAAAATCAATTTCAGAATGTTTAAGAACGTCAATATATTTTTGTTGAATCTTATTTTTGTCACTTACAAAAACCGAGATCCCATTTTTTTTAGCCAATAACGCAGCACCAACTCCGCTTTCGCCTCCACCCAACACAACTATTTGATAATGTGTATTCATAATAGCATTTCATTATCTTAATTTAAGTGTAATAATTGTTAACACTGCTAAAAATATCCCAACAATTAAAAATCGCTGTACAATTTTTGGTTCCGGAAAGCCAAGCTTTTGATAATGATGATGAAGTGGTGCCATTTTAAATATTCTAATGCCTTCACCATATTTCTTTTTGGTATGTTTAAAATAGCTAACCTGAATAATTACCGAAATACTTTCTGCCAAAAATATTCCGCATAAAATTGGAATTAATAATTCTTTACGGATGATTATTGCAAAAACAGCAATTATTCCGCCAAGAGCCAAACTTCCTGTATCACCCATAAATACTTGCGCCGGATAAGTGTTATACCATAAAAAGCCAACTGTTGCACCTACAAAAGCACTTATAAAAATTGTAAGCTCTCCTGCATTAGGCAGGTACATAATATTAAGATAATCGGCAAAAATTATATTACCCGAAACCCATGCCAGCAAACCAAGTGTTAAGCCAATTATGGCTGATGTGCCGGTTGCTAAACCATCCATTCCATCTGTTAAATTTGCCCCGTTTGATACTGCAACTATTATAAATATTACAATGGGTATAAATATTAGAAAGGCCCATGTTTCGTAGCCATCACCCATCCATTTTAGCAAACTTGAATAATCGAATTCGTTATTTTTAACAAATGGTATTGTTGTTTTTGTGGATCTTATTACTTGATATGCAAATTTTGTTGATGGCCCTGATTGCTCTATTGTTGAATAAATTTCAGCATTAGGCTTTAGTTTTTCGCGTACTACAATGTCGGAATTAAAATACATTACTAAACCAACTACTAACCCAAGAAAAACCTGCGCAGCAATTTTATATCTACCGCCCAACCCTTCTTTATCTTTCCTAAATACTTTAATGTAATCATCTAAAAAGCCAAGACCTCCCAACCAAACTGTTGTGAAAATCATTAATAATATATAGATGTTATTTAACTTTGCAAACAAAATTACCGGCACTAATATTGAGGCTAGTATTATTAAACCACCCATTGTTGGGGTTCCCTGTTTTTCTAACTGACCTTCTAATCCTAAATCACGAACAGTTTCACCAACCTGTCTACGATTAAGATATGAGATCCATCTGCGACCAAATAACAGACTAATAATTAACGATGTTATAATGGCAAGTGCAGCTCTAAACGACAGGTATTCGAAAACCCCTGCGCCTGGCATATTGAAAGCCTCATCTAAATATTTGAATAAGTAATAAAACATATTATTGGTTTGTGTCCATTAGTTCTGCTATTATCTCTTTATCATCAAAAGGGTGTTTAATTCCTTTTATGTCTTGATATTTTTCATGTCCTTTTCCCGCAATTAATATCATATCGCCACTACGTGCAATATTGTATGCTGTAATAATTGCCTCTTTTCTGTCTGTAATCACCATTGACATATTCTTTTTTGCCGGGTCGATGCCTTTGCGCATTTCAGCTAATATTTGAATTGGGTCTTCATCTCTTGGGTTATCAGAAGTTAGTATCACTCTATTGCTTAGCAACGATGCTATTTTGGCCATTGTGGGCCGCTTGTATTTGTCACGATTACCGCCTGCACCTACAACTGTAATCAATTGCTCATTGTGTGTGCGTATTGAATTAATGGTTGACAATACGTTTTCGAGAGCATCAGGAGTGTGAGCATAATCAATTATTGCTGTTATCCCACTGGCAGACCTCATGATATCAAATCTTCCTTCGGCACCTTTTAACCTACTAATACCAACAAGAACCTCTTCCTTATCTTGTTCCAGAAGTATAGCAGTTGCATAAACAGCAAGTATATTAGATGCGTTAAATTTACCCGACAAAAGTGAGTACATTTCACTCCCATCGACATTCATCATCATACCTTCAAAATCATTTTCAATAATTTTACCTTTAAAGGATGCCATATTTTTTAGCCCATAACTAACTTTTTTGGCATTAGTATTTTGCAACATTACACTACCATTTTTATCGTCGATATTAGTAATGGCAAAAGCCCTGGATGGCAGCTGGTCGAAAAAAAGTTTTTTAGCTACAAGATATTCTTTAAAAGTTTTGTGATAATCAAGATGGTCGTGAGTGATATTTGTGAAAACACCACCTGTATATGAAATACCTGAAATCCTATTTTGGTGAATTGCATGCGAACTAACTTCCATAAACACATATTCGCAGCCATCATCTACCATTTGGCTTAGCAACTCGTTAATCTTTAATGCATCTGGTGTTGTGTGAGTAGTTTCGAGTATACGGTTATTAATTTTATTTTGGATTGTAGAAAGCATACCAGTTTTATATCCCAAATTAATAAACAAATTAAACAATAGGGTTACAATAGTTGTTTTGCCATTTGTGCCAGTTACTCCAACAATTTTTAGTTTTTCAGATGGATTATCATAATAATTTGAAGCAATATATCCTAAAGATTCAGCAGTATTTACCACAACAACATAGGTTACTTCAGGAAGTATTTCGCTAGGCAAACTATTACAAACAATAACTACTGCACCTTTTTTAATAGCAAGATGTATGTAATCATGACCATCAACCAGAGTGCCAGCTATTGCAACAAACAATGTGCCTTTGGTAACTTTACGTGAATCGAAAGCTACTGAGGCAATCTCTTTGTTAAGAGAGCCAACAATTTCCTTTGCACTGGAACGGTATAATATGTCTTGTAGTGTTATCATATTAATATGTAGCTAATTGAAGTACTATTGATTGATTTTCTTTAATTGTTTTGCCTGCTCTAATAGATTGCTTTACCACCTTACCTCTACCTTTAATTGTTGTTTGAACGCCACTATTTTCCATTAAAAAAACTGCGTCTTTTGCCTTCATTCCAACAACATTTGGTACTACATCTTGCTTAAAAGCTACTTCATCAAAAGTTACATCACTTTCATCGGTATTTGCTTTAATCCAATTGCCTGTTATCGGAAATCGTACATTGTTATCAATTTTAATATTTGCATAGATGGATTTAATATCCTCTGTCCAAACTGGTTTTTTTGGAATGGGAATTATTAGACTATCAACGGTTGAACCATTATTATTTTCGATGGCAATGGATGTTGAATATAAATTGTCGGCTATTTCTTTAAACACCGGAGCAGCAACACTTCCTCCATAATATTTGCCTGCACTTGGGTTGTTAATTACAACTATTGCAGAGTATGCAGGATTATCGGCAGGAAAATATCCTACAAACGAAGCATTGTAATTTTTTTTATTGTATTTGCCATTAACTGCTATTTGTGCGGTTCCTGTTTTGCCGGCAACTTTGTACGGACTATTTTTAAAAGCACGTTTGGCAGTTCCTCGTTCAACAACGCCTTCGAGTAATGATTTTGCAGAATCCACAGTTGATTGTGATACCATATTGCCATTGATAATTTCGGTGTTAAATTTTTCAATAACAGTACCGCCTTCTCTAATTTCAGAAACAAACATTGGTTTTACCATTGTACCATTATTTGCTATGGCATTATAGTAAGCTAGTGTTTGTAGAGGTGTTATTGTTAGCTCGTAACCAATTGACATCCATGGCAATGATGTTCCGTACCATGTTTTCTTTTTTGATGGGTGCTTTATGATTGGCCTACCTTCACCTTTAAGCTCTACACCAAGTTTTTCATTAAGAGACATTGCATAAAGTCTATCAACAAATTCTTCAGGATGTTCTTTGTAGGATTCGAAAATCATACGTGAGATTCCAACATTTGATGACTGCTCAAAAGCATCCCTTACAGTAATTCTGCCATTTCCAATCTTATGAACGTCGCGCATTGCCCTGCGATAATAAGTTGTGTACCCTTCACCTGTAAACAAACTGTCGGTTAGTTTGGTTTTGTTATCTTCCAAGGCAGCAAGTATTGAGGCTAGTTTAAATGTAGAGCCGGGCTCAATGCTTTCGCCGATGGCATAATTATATGTTTCTTTGTATTTAGCATCGCTACTATCGTACCTCAAGTTTGCAATTGCTACAATATGACCAGTTACAACTTCCATTACAATGGCACAACCCTGAAAAGCCTCATTTGCTAATAATTGTCTTAGTAATGCATGTTCGGCAACATCTTGAATATTAATATTTATTGTTGAAACTATGTCTAACCCATCTCTAGGTTCAATTTCATTATCATCATGAATTGGGATCCAATCACCATGATTTATTCGTCGCATTACCTGTTTACCATTTGTACCTGTTAACACTTTTGTGTATGCACCTTCCAGACCAACAAAAAGATTTTCATTTTCGATTACATAGCCTATTGTTCTGGCAGCAAGCTCATCGTAAGGTTTAGCTCTGCGTGTTTTTTGTAAGGTTATCAGTCCTCCTTTGTATTTTCCATAACGAAGTATTGGAAGTTTGCGTATTTGCTTTAATTGTTCGTAGGTAACATTTCTTTTTATTAAAAAATATCTATTCCCTTTGTTTCGAGCTTTTGTTATGGAGGTTTTGAATTTGTATTGAGACTTATTAAAAATTCGAGATAGACCATAAGAAATTGAATCAATATTTTGCCTAAATAGATCATCGCTAATGTGTGGTGAGGAAACATCAAAGCGAACTTCAAATATGGGAACCGAAGTTGCAAGTAAATTGCCGCCATTATCAAGGATATTGCCACGATTTGCTTCTAAATCAAAAACTTTTAACTCTTGCGTTTGTGCTTTTGCCGCAAGCTCATCGCCTTCCTTAACTTGAATATATATTATCTTACCGATAATTGCCATACCAAAAATTAGCATGCCGAAATACATGAGATAAACTCTCCACAATATGTCTTTCTTAATATCGGTCATTTAACTTCTAATATTTTAACTGGTTGATTATTTTTTTTGATTCCACTTTTTTCAAGTTTTTTGGCTATTTGTGATTGTTTTTCAATCTGCAGCAGCTTTGTTTTTACACTTATGTATTCGTAGCGGAGTTCTTTAATATCTTTTCTCAGTTTATTTATTTCCCGGATATTATTTTCGGCATAATAATTATTTGCTATGTATATGAATGCTAAGAATGTCATAAATAATAGAAACCTCAGGAACTTAAATGTGCCTGTTGATAATAAATCGCCACCAAGTACTTCCGCAACAGTTTTTCCAAAACGCGCATCTTTTTTAATGGGTTTTTCTTCAACTGCCACTTCAGGTTCTATTATTTTATTTGATTTTGGCGACATTATTATATTTTTTCAGCTATTCTGAGTTTTGCACTTCGGGCTCTGCTATTACTTTCTATTTCTAGTTCATCAGGGATTATTGGTTTTCGTGTTATTTGTTTAAAGCTGACAATTGGATTTCCAAAAAAATCTTTTTCAACTACACCTTTAAAATTTCCTGATTTAATGAAGTTCTTTACAAGTCGATCTTCCAAGGAATGATACGAAATAACCACTAATCTTCCTCCCGGTGCAAGTAATTCATTTGCCTGTTCGAGTAATGATTTTAAAGTTTGCATTTCATCATTTACCTCTATGCGCAAGGCTTGAAATACTTGAGCTAAGAATTTATTTTTTTTATGTTGTGGGAAGCATTTTTGCACACATTCTATTAATTCGGTAGTTGTATTAATTGGATGCAATTCACGTGTTTCAATAATTGCCCTCGAAAAACATCTGCTATTTTTTATTTCTCCATAATCTCTAAACAACCTTTTTAGCTCTTCCTCTGAATATGTGTTCACAATATCCGATGCTTTAACAGGTTGATTGTTGTTCATACGCATATCGAGAGGGGCATCAAATCTTATTGAAAACCCTCGCTCGGGCACATCAAACTGATGAGATGAAACACCTAAGTCGGCAAGAATACCATCAACTTTATCTAGTTTATGAAGTCGTAGGAAGTTTTTTAAAAACTGGAAATTATGATTAACAAGTACAAAACGCTCATCATCAATAGAGTTCTTTAATGCATCAGCATCCTGATCGAAGGCAATTAACTTACCATCACCAAGTTTTTGTAGTATGGCTTTTGAATGACCACCACCACCAAAGGTAACATCAACATAATTCCCCTTTGGGATAATGTTAAGTCCTTCTACACTTTTTTGTAATAGAACCGGATTGTGATACATAGTTATTAATCATTTTCAAGCTCGCCCATAATATCTTGTGCCAAATCAGCAAAATCATCTGAGTTATAATCAACAGTTTTGTCGTAAGCTGCTTTATCCCAGATTTCGATACGGTTTGCGCCTGCAGTGAGTACTATTTGTTTGGCTATCTGTCCAAAAGAAATTAAATTCTTGGGAATAAGTAATCTCCCAATTCCATCAAATTCAAGAGGAACTACACCAGCCATATATTTAGTTACAAATTCTGCATTTTTCCTATTAAACATATTTAGTTTGTTAACTTTTCTTGATTCATGATCCCAGTTTTCTTTGGGAAAAATCTCAAGACACTTTTTAAATATGCTTCGTTTGATAACCATTCCATTACTTACGGCATCACCCAATTGTGATTTAAATGCAGCTGGAAACATAAACCTTCCTTTTGCATCCATTTTACATTCGTATGTGCCTAGTAAATCGATCATTATTAATACAGAATTATGGCTTCAAAAGTACTAACTATTTACCACTTTTTAACATAATCTAACATCTTTTACCACTTATAAGAAAAAAGGTTACGTTTTTAACAATTTTGTTTTTTTATTAACAGGAGAGGTTTTTAGCAAAAATAGGGTTTTTGTGCAATATAGCCAACAGTTTTTAACATATTAACATATGATAACTTTGGTAAATTGTTAATAACTCCGCTTAGGTAAGTTCGATGGATGTATTTGAAGACACTTTTAGTAATCTTGTCAATCTGAACGCATTGAAGAAACTAACTATCGTCAACAAATGAAAGAGATTCTTCACTACGCAAGCTACGTTCAGAAAGACAAAGTCATGCTTTTGCGATTTTATATTTCAAGTCCATTTGGATTAGCTATATTCATTTCTAAGTTGAGTTCTGATTCTATACAATTTATCAATAAAAAAAGCCATCAACCAACGGCTGACAGCTTTTTATTTTAAACATTTATGACTAAATTATGCAACTCTTCTTCTGTAACGTAATAAAATAAAAGTAGCTATTAAAAATACTCCCATATATATTGCCCAATCAGAAAGAGGAGTTGGTGGAGGAGCATATCCCTCTACCCAGTTGCCAGTAGCGCCATTTAAAGAAAACAATGTTAGTGTACCGTCATAATCTTCAGGGGCTTTACCGGGGGGCACAGCATTATTTACCAAAATAACATTCCCAGTTACTGTAGTATTATCTCCACCAGGTGTAACGGCAGGATTGTCAAAATTGTAATATGCAATAAGGTTAGCCTCAGTACCAACTAGGCCTGATGCCATATAAGCTGCTATTTCACTTTCAGTAAGTGCCGTACTCCATACAGATAATTCATCAAGAGTACCTGATTTATTACCTTGCCAATGATTATTTATATATCCAGCCCCCATTGTACTATATATTGGTATTATATTATCAGCAAAACCAGCAAGGGAAGCTTCAAATACACCATCAACATAAACTGATATAGTACCAGCATTTTTGGTAGCGGCAACATGATGCCATGTTCCATCACCAATTGGAATTGTTGAAGTTACAGTATTTGGGACAGCCTTCTCTTTCGTTGCACGGCATC
>Ga0307987_1001884_pt1 | contig 11265 bp, 9 predicted proteins | sample EllFjometagen181_FD_203157 | JGI IMG/M metagenome (GOLD analysis project Ga0307987, IMG submission 203157) | Marine microbial communities from Ellis Fjord, Antarctic Ocean - #181 | ecosystem: Environmental > Aquatic > Marine > Unclassified | place: Southern Ocean | collected 2014-10-08 | reverse complement strand
TTATTTAGCTTGATTTCCCTGGCAATAACAACCTTATTCTCAACTTGTTCAAATTTAATTGTAACAGAGCCAACGTCATTACTAACTATGCTAAAAATAGGTGGTGATACTAAGGTTGATTCTTGAGGTAATACGATTGCATATTCATATTTTTCATGAATAGTCTCAGGGATTTCAAGCGGTACTGATCGTTGAGTTGTAAGAACTGTCATATGCCAACTGCTAACCCCATTGGATGCATAGGGGAGATTAAAAGTCATATAGTTTCCATATTTTTTAATGGGATTATCCATTTCAATAATCATTTCAAATTTACTTATTCCCTGAGAAAGCTTTTCCAAGTTTGCCGACTTAATACCTTTTGTAGATAGACCTTTAAGAGTCGATTTAATACTGGAACTATCCTGGTAGTATTTTAAGTATTGGTTTGCCTGATTCGTAAACACCAAATTAATATTCCCAAGTAATAAATCAGTATTTTGAAGGTCGAATTGGCCCATGAATGTTATACTACTCAATGCTGGTTTATTACTCACAGTCTTAAGCTTATTAACATTTTTATCCAATAGTATTGCAGTCCTGTCTCCAAGTTCAAAAATTTGATTCTGACTGTTGGTATGATTAGGTGTTAAATAAATATCACCATGTTTCTTAAGTTTAACTCTAACAATTGCTTGATTGAAAGCAGCTATATTTCCAATTTTCTTGTCGAAATACATATTTGGAATTATTATGTAGGGTTCAGCTTCAATATTTGCTATATGAAGAAGCGTGATAAGCAGTAAAGCTTTCTCGAGTTGAGTCCCTTGATTACTATTCCATGTTTCAACAGGAGTACGACACTCGTAACCTGTATAAACCAATGGAATGTTTATGTTGTTTAGATTATTACTAACAATTTTCTGAAGATCCAAAGCAATTTTTAGCTGATCACTTTCATTATTGGTGATTTCTGTAACTGACTCATCCATACTATTATTAGAGACTAAATTGAATGCATTATGGTTTACGAACTGATTGTATGCATATGCCATATCATTGGTGCTAAACATCAATCGAGGTTCCGTCTTGTGATCAGTTTCCTGATAATAATCTTTTGAATTTGCGGGTATGGAATTAAAAGTCCATGTATAAACCTTCGTTCCTTTAATTAAACTTTTAACAGGTGCCCCTTCAATATTCAGTAAACTAAAATTTAATTCTTTAGAGTCAGGAATCGTAACTACTATGGTTAATTCTTTTACCGATGAGGCTTCTGAAAGAATTTCATTTCCCATTAGATATGGATAATAACCTGCTTTTGAATTAATTGTATAATCCAAGTTTATTACAGTACCCACCTCTAACCCGGTATGAGTAATCACCATCTCCCGTATATTATTAAATGCTGGTGCATTGTTAGAAAATTTTGGCAGAACTTCATTAAAAGCATTTTTAGGAGTTACAATCTTTTTTCCATCAGCCATTATTGTATAAGCTGAATTAATATTTAGTTTTTGATAATCAGTGTTGTAGATAACAAATGTTTCTCCGTATAATCTGTGGAATGAGAAATGAGACAGTAGTTTTAAACTCTTCGAATAATGGAAATCCATGCTTCCATCTTCATTCAATGTATACTCCTTAACTATTTTAATAAACTCAGCATCAGTATTTCCATTCTGTGAAAACGTAAAATTTATTATTGATAGACAGTATATTATTAGGATTATCTTTTTCATTTTCTTGACTTTTTAAGGATGCTTATTTATTTAATTCAATCACAATTGGAGTTTCTGCAAAATGCCTTTGAGCATCAACAACATTCTTGAATGATTCCCAATCCTCAGCTTCGTATACTCGTTTAGAAAGTCTTGTTTTCTCGCTAAAATTAAAAATCTTACCATCTAATCCAATATTGCCTTCAAATGACGCTATTTCATTCCCAGCTTTTTCCATGAATTCAATTGGGATCAGTTCTCCATTAGAAGGAAGTTTAACTGTTTCGTTGAGCTCCACTAATCTTGAACACCTGTCTTTAAAGCCGTGTTTGCGCTCCTTTAGGTTTGTGCTAAAGTACATATGCGACATCCCTCTTTTGAAAAGATCTGTTGCCAATAGTGGAATAAAGATAATCTCATCAGCTGTCACAATCGCATAATCAGGAATTGTATAACTAACCTTAATATGTATATTGCTGGCTAAGTATTGGTACGGTTTACCAAAATCCATATCAATTACCTTTGCCTGTGGAGCTACTTTTAGTAATTCTTTTTCAACAGCTTTTTCCCATTCGGATTTGAAATTGCCTGTGAACATTCTCCTTACAGATGCATCCGACTGCCCTTCGGCAGTAAGTAAAAATTCACCGTTAAGTGTTCCATCCAATGTTATTTCAGAATTCCCCGATATCTTAAAAAAGTGTTTTTCAGGTTCTGATATTGGTGTTATCATTAGATCAGCACCTTCGGGTAGACCCATCAAATAATTCTGTTGTTGCTCAGCACTCGACCAAAGCTCACGTAAAAACGGAACCCATGTAGGGTCTAACATCTTATACTCACCGTTTGCAAGTTTTACAACGGTTACACTATGGTTAAACTGATCAGCAGGTATATAATCAATACGCGAGCCTGCCATTGTCATAGCGGGATATGACTCGAAACCAGCAGCTCTGAGCATGGTTATCAACATTCCGGCTTTGTCCTTACAAACACCGCATCTATCAGTAAAGTTCATTTCACCACTATGCAGTGTAAACCCTTCACCGGGACCCATTGAAATTCCTGAATATCTAATTTCATCAGCTACCCAATGAGTTAGTAATGTTATTGAGTCCATTTCATCAACCGCATTTGCAAGTATTTCATTAACTTTTTTATCGATTTCAGGAGTTGAATTAAAGCTACCATAATCTTCGTTTACACCATAAAACCAAAGTGATTTTGCCTCCCAGTTAGGGCTTGTTGAAATCAATAATTTTGGAGCAACATCTGATAAGGCTACCATGCTTGGCTCTCTTTTAATTGGCATTATATCCTTTTTTATAAAGGTATATTTCATTTTGTCACCTGTTAATATTACAGACGACTCGGCCTCACCATTATAGAATCTGTATTGAACTATTTTTTCTTCTGGTATGGTTACACTATAATATTTTAGTAGTAAAGGATTGCCACTCCAAAAAGGAACGATATCATAAAAATGACCGCGCATTGGAGGAATATATTTGTCATCATCGTCATCTTGTAAAAGAGCATAGGTATATCCCTTTTTAAACAGAACTACCTCAACAGCATCACCAGGCTCAAGTCTGCCTATTTCAATCATTTTCTCTCGGGCACCCCAGTAAATCATACGGGCCGGAGCTGGGTAATCATAAACTTTTGAAATGTCGAGGTTTTCAATATCACCACTCTTACGATAAATAGTAACTTTTTTAATATCAACATATGCTGAAAGCGGATCATAGCCATATTTAATGACATTAAGGTTTTTGGCTCCCACAGTTGTTAGTACTTTATACAATGTATGGGTGTTGTAATAGCTCAATCCGTTTTCCTGCATATCCACATCGGTACTGTCGAATATGATGAGAAGATTACTATTTGGATAGTCATTACTGTCGCCTGATTCCTTAATCAGATTAGGTATCGTGCTGGAAATCACAAGCTGTGCCAGAAACAAACAGAACATTAAAAAATACAGTTTCTTTTTCATAAGATTGGTTTAAAAAATAAAGAAGTAAAGATAGAAAAACTATGGATTGATTACCAATGCACCTTCAGAATTAACATTATAACAAGATAAGCCAAGGTTTGCACAAGTACTTATTGCCTTATAACAAATACAATTCAACTAAACATCAATATCATATCAACCTGAATCACTGTATCTTAAGTACGATTAACAATTATTTAACACCCGTTATTTAATCACAATTAAACTATTGTATTACTTTTGTTGTTTTAAACAACTATTGTTATTAACATATTATGTCATCAAAAATAAAAAAGGATCCGACCATTACAAAACAGCAAAGGATGGTAATTGATATTATTCATACAGCTAATTGGTTAGATGAGAAAATATCAAAAATTCTTAAGGTTTATGGAATTACACATCCTCAGTTTAATATCCTGAAGAATGTACAGGCTGCTAATCCAGTGCCATTATCTGTAAAGGAAATTAAAGACACAATTATGTTTACTAACTCAGACGTTACTAGGCTAATTGACAGGCTTGTGAATAAAGGTTTACTGAACCGAGAAACTTGTTCATTTAATCGCAGAAAAGTTGATATAAGTATAACAGAAACTGCAACAGCCCTGCTAGATATTATAACAGAGGAGTTTAAAATAACATTTGGTAATTTTTATGAATCAGAGATTAGTATTGAGGATGCTCTTAAAACATCTGACATATTAAGATTAATAAGAAAATAGATAATGAGGACAATTAAGAAAATATATAAAGCACCAAAAGTAAACATGGGTGGAATTATTCTTGATCAACCTCTAACTTATGAGCAAACACCAACAGTTATTAGTCCTGACAAAAAAGTTATTGTTAAGGTAGTGGCAGGAAAATTTAAAGGAGTATCGGGTACAATAAACACATATTCACCTCTATTAACCTTACGACTCGATATTAAAAAGGGAGGTAAAATAGAAATCCCTATCCCAAAAAATTACAATTCATTTTTGTATCAGCTGGATGGATCTCTAAAGATAAATGGCACAGATGAGACATCGTATAAGGATCTTATATGGTTTAATAATAATGGTAGTAGTATTACCATAGAAGGAATTGAAAATACTCGAGCAATTTTACTAGCGGGGGAACCAATTGGTGAAGAAGTTACTTCCCATGGTCCTTTTGTAATGAATACTCAAACTGAAATAATGGAAGCTATTCGTGATTACCAGCAAGGTAATATGGGAATATTAATAGAAGAATTCGACTAAAAAGCACTTTAATAATTAACTATTATCGATTAAATAATAACTATAATAAATAACTAAAAAAATGAGAAAATTAGGATTAACAATGGTAGCAATTTTAATGGTTGCTTTAACTTATGCACAAACTGCAAACTGGGGCTTCGACCAATCACATTCAAACGTACGTTTTTCTGTATCGCATATGGTAATTTCTGAAGTAGAAGGTAACTTTACTGATTTTGAAGGCACTGTAACAAGTAATAAAGCTGACTTTTCGGATGCATCAATCGTCTTTTCAATTATTGTTGGTAGTATTGATACTGATGATGAAAAGAGAGATGAGCACTTGAGAGGCGGCGATTTTTTTAATGTGGAGAAATTTCCAACAATAAAGTTCAAAAGTACATCGATGGAAAAAGTTGGTGATAATAAATTCAAGGTAACTGGTGATTTTACAATGCTTAGTGTTACCAAAGAAGTTACATTTGATGTTAAATACGGTGGAACAATTAAGGACCCATGGGGAAATACCAAAGCCGGATTTAAAGTAACAGGAACTATCGACAGAACTGATTGGGGATTAAAATACAACTCAACAATGGACACCGGAGGAGTTATGATAGGTGAGGATGTTGATATTGTTTGTAACTTTGAACTTATTAAAATTCAATAACTTAAAAATTTGACTTATGAAAACAGTAAATTTAGTAGTGCGAATATTGTTGGGATTATTATTGTTAATGACCGGCTTCAACAAGTTTTTTATGTTTATGCCAATGCCCGAAATGGTTGACCCAGCTCAGCAATTTATGATGGCTTTGGCAAATACAGGATACATAATGCCAATTGTAGCAATTGTAGAAATTGTTACAGCGATTATGATAATCTTTAACAGATATCAGGCGTTAGCATTGGTAATACTATTTCCAATTATGCTAAATGCTTTTCTATTTCATTTATTCCTTGATATTGGTGGAATAGGTGGATCAGTTGTGGCAATCGCATTTAACATATACCTGCTATTTGTAAGTAAGGACAGGTTTGAAGCTTTGCTGAAAGTATAATTAAATATATAAAATTGTAAGGCTAGTAAACTGAGCTACATGTGCTTTGTTTGCTGCCTTTTCAATTTTTAATTTAAAAGAGTTCAATAAAAAAATCGATTATCAAAACAGAATATAGTAATGATGAATTAATTGATTAAATAGATTCATGTCCTTCGGGAGCATTATCATATATATTAAAGAATAAATCTAATATAACTAATCAAAAAAATATTACAATGGAAAAATCTAAAGAAGCAGGAAAAACACCAATGATGGTTGACCTTGAAGCGGGAAAAAATTATGCATGGTGTGCATGTGGACATTCAACAAATCAGCCATGGTGCGATGGGGCTCATAAAGGAACAGGTATGAAACCAGTTGTGTTTAAGTTAGATGAAAGTAAAAAGGCAGCTATGTGTATGTGCAAGAAAACTGGTAATGCACCCCATTGTGATGGATCGCATTCTAAACTATAAATATTTAGTCTTTAATGAAGGGGTTTTGGAATGCCACATACTCCCAAAAGGAGTAAGTGTACCGAATTCATACAACCTGCACAATTCATAAAAAATGATAAAACACTTGTTAATATCATCATATCAGCATTTTAGATAAGATAGTATCGTTATTTAAACCAAGCAGCTAGGTTTCTAAAAACTCAACGTAACTACGAAAAGTGTTAATTCGGCTTTGTTTGTATATAATAAAACATCGCCGCCCATTTTTAACATAATCTGCTTGCTTAGGCTCAATCCTACACCAGACCCTTCTTCTTTTGTAGTATAAAAAGGAATGAAAATTTGTTCTTTTATTTCAGGAGGAATTGAAGGTCCATTATTTGCAATTTCAATTGAAATTGTATTTTCTGTCTGTCTGAGTTTTATTATCAATTTTGGATTTTTGGTTTTCCCCAATACAAGAGCCTCACAGGCATTCTTAAATAAATTAATTATTACGTGTGACAATAATTTTTCATCTGTGGAAACCAATATTTTTTCAGGTATTGATTTTTCAATTTTAATTGTATCAAAACCTACGAATGCATTTGCAGCTAGTAAATTACTTTCCATAAGAGATGATAAATTTACATCTGAAAACTGCGGTTTTGGAAGTTTAGTAAATTTTCGATAGTTTTCAACAAAACTCATTAAGCTAACGCTTTGTTCTTCAATCACTTTAAGACCTTTAACTGTATTTAAGATTATTTTATAATCAACATCTTCCACATTTATCATTTTATTGTCAGTTGTAAAATACCCCGAAATAACTTGCGAAAGTGTGGTAATAGGTGCAATATTATTCATTATTTCATGAGACAGGGTTCGTGCCAGTTTAATCCAGGCCTCCACTTCACCATTATCAAGTTCTTTGGTGATATCGCTAACCGCCACCAGTCTAACCTTTTTATTTTTACTCTCAATTTCCGACAGCTTAAAAAGTAACTTTTGCCCGTATTTATTTTCAAAAATGGCTGATTTTTGATTAGGATATTGGTAAGCTTTTAGTAAAAATTCTGGTAGTACACTATCTATTTTATTGAGTATGTTTACATGATGATATTGGTTTAGATTGGTTAATTTTATTGCAGCTGGATTAACATGCATCACCCTGCCTTTTTCGTTAATTGAAAAAAGGCCAGTAGACGACTGATTGATAACAGTACTAAAATAATACTCCTGAGCATTAATATCTATTTTAGCTTGCTTAAATATTTCGTTTAGCGATTCTATTCCTTTGTACACATTATCAATGGCTTTGCTACCTGTATTTGAAGGAACTTTAAGGGTGGAATCTTCATTTTCAATGCCTAATAAAAAAAGAGATATCCACCTATTGATGTTGTTAAAGTAGTTTATAACATTGAAAATAGCCCCACCCATTGCCAATAAAGTTAAGGTTGCTAAATAATATGCCTGATGTTCAAAAAATAAAAATGTTGCGCTAGCAGCAAGGGTTACAATTATGGCAAGTCGCAATAAAATAGCAAAATAGAAATGTTTATAGCTCATATTTCTTTAATTTATTGTAGAGTGTTTGACGTGTAATTCCCAATTTTTTGGCAACAATGCTCATATTACCTTTTTCCTTGCTAATTGTTGTTAGTATCATTTCTCTCTCCATTTCTTCAATGGTTTGAAATTGTATTTTTCCTCTGCTATTATGTGCATTATTATCTAGTGAAAAACTATCTTGATCAAGCAATTTGTTGTCAGTTAAAATAACAGCTTTTTCGATGCAATGTTGTAACTCCCTCACATTTCCAGGCCAGGAGTATTTCATCAGGTTCTTATATGCACGCTGGCTGATTTTGAGCCCATTTTTGTCATATTTATTTGCATATTTATTTAGAAAGAAATCGGCAAGTAGCATTATATCGGTTCCTCTTTCCCTCAAGGGAGGCAATTCGATGGTGATTGTATTGATACGAAAAAGAAGATCTTCACGAAATAGACCATCCTTAATCATAGTTTCAAGATTTTTATTTGTGGCAGATATGAGTCTGATATTAATTGGGATTGGCATGTTACTTCCAACCCTAGTAATAGTTCGGTTTTGTAAGGCAGCAAGAATTTTAGCCTGAAGCGACAAGGTGAGATTTCCAATTTCATCAAGGAAAAGTGTTCCATTTTGAGCTGTTTCAAACCTTCCTGCTCTATCTTCTTTAGCATCAGTAAATGAACCTTTTGTGTGCCCGAAAAGTTCACTCTCAAACAGTGATTCACTAACAGATCCCATATCAACACTTACCATCACTTCCTCATTTCTTTTTGAGTGCTTGTGCAATTCGTTGGCAACAATCTCTTTTCCGGTTCCATTTTCTCCGGTTATTAATATATTAGCATCGGTGGTGGCAACCTTTTTTACCAAAGTCATTACATATTGCATAGCCTCAGATTCCCAAACAAGTATTTTTCTATCAGGTTGTTTTAGTTCCTGCTTTAAAATATTAGTGGTTTTTTGTAGTGAAGCTGTTTCTAGTTTGCTTTTACGAAGTTTTAGCGAAGCATGAAGGGTGCTAATTAATTTATTGTTGTCCCATGGTTTTAGTATAAAATCAAAAGCCCCTTTTTTTACTGCCTTTACTGCCAATTGAATATCCCCATAAGCTGTAATCATTATCACGCTAATGGAAGTGTCTTGTAATAGTATTTGCCTAAGCCAGTAAATACCTTCATTCCCAGTATTAATACCGGCTTGAAAATTCATATCCAGTAATACTACATCAATGTTGTATTTTTTAATTGTATTTATTAAACTATTTGGATTACTGAGTGTGAAAACTTCATCAAACTCAGTTTGTAGTAGCATTTCAAGTGCAGTTAGTACACTCTTGTTATCGTCGATGATGAGTATTTTACTTTTCATACTTTTAATTAATACTTTAACATAATTTTTACGAAAGTAGATAATTGTAAACAAAACACACACCATGTGTAAAATATTTTTACATGTATTTTGAAGTAGGTGTAGTCTAAAAGCTCCTATATTTTTAATAATGAACTACTTAAGGTTTATGGTATGTAGTTTGAATATTCAATGATAATAAATAGATATTATAGATGAAACAAATATGTGAGAAATATAATTATTTGCATTTTAAGAGAGGAAATACAAAAATTTGCTCAAGCTTTAATATTGTTATTATTATATTAGTAATGATGGCTGGAAACATATTTTCTGCCAAAGCTCAACAAGTCTGGAGTATTTCAAAATGTATCGACTATGCTGTGCTTAACAATATTCAACTAAACCACGATTACAATCAAATTAAACTAAATGAAGTAAACCTACTGGAAAGCAAAGCAAAGTTACTACCTGATGTAAACCTTGGTAGTGTTGTTGATTTTAATTATGGTAGAAACATTGATGGCAACACCAATGCCATAACATACGATCAAACTTTAACAAATAGTTATTGGGTTAATTCGTCGGTAAATATTTTCCAGGGACTTGTAAAATACAATACTATTAGGTTTAATAATTTCCTGTTATCAGCAACAAGAGAAAAAGCAGTACTTGAAAAGAATATGCTCATAATTAAAATTCTTACATCTTATAATATGGTTCGCTACGGCAAGGGGTTGAGTGATGTGGCACAGAGCCAGGTAAACCTGTCGAGAATGCAATTTGAGCGTATGCAAAAACTTGTTGATGTGGGACAAGAGTCACCCATCACTGTTCAGGAATTAAAAAGCCAATGGGCTGCAGATAAGTTAAGCCTTACCCGTGCTCAAAACTATCTTAACAAAACCGTTCTCGAACTTAAACAACTACTTCGCTTAAATGCTAGTCAATCGTTCAGTATCGACACTTCCTATGCTATTGTTTTAGTTGATAGTAAGGTTCCAGATGTGGATTCATTGTTTAAAACTGCCGTTGAATTATTACCACAAATTAAGCAAAGTAAATATCTCTTAAATGCTTCTGAGAAGGAATTTGCCATGGCAAAAGGAGGTATTTCGCCACGTATTTATGTTTCGGGAGGTTTTAATACAGGCTATTTTGATGGTGATACTTTAGGATTTAATACTCAAATAAATAACAACCAAAATCAATGGGTAAATATGGGAATCACGATTCCTATTTTCAACGGAGCATCAGTTTATAGCAGGATAAAAAGAAAGAAAATAGCAGTATTTGATAGTGAACTAAACCTGCAAAAACAAAGAGAAGATCTATACACTGAAATCTGGAATGCTATCAACGATCTGCAATCTGCTGAAAGCGAATACCAATCGTCGATTGAATTGTATGGCTTTAGTAAACTTACTTTGCAGAATGTAACAAAAAAGATGGAAAAAGGGCTGGCAGGCCCAACAGATTTCGAAGCCGCAAAACAGCGTTTTGTAAATGCCGAAGCAACCCTACTAAAATCGAAACTGATATATATAATGCGCAGACAAATGCTGGAGTTTTACCGAACAGGAAATTGGGGACACTTGAGGTAGGAAAGTTAAAAAGTTAAAAGTTGGAAAGTTGGAAAGTTGGAAAGTTGAAAGACGAATAACCAAATAACCAGATAATCAAATAACCAAATTAATAGTTAAAAGTTGGAAAGTTGGAAAGTTGGAAAGTTTGAAAGTTAAAAGTTAAAAAGCTGGAAGGTTAGAAGATTGTAAAGGCAAAGAGGCTAATAATCAGGCGGTAGCCATCCTCCAACCTTTACAATCATCTCACCAAAAAAAGAAAAAAGATGGATATACAAATAGAAAAGAAAAAGGGAATTAAGAAAAAGCACATTTACATTGGTTTGGCTGTGCTTGCACTTTCACTGCTTATTTATCAGGCGTTTTTTA
>Ga0307987_1001883_pt1 | contig 11268 bp, 13 predicted proteins | sample EllFjometagen181_FD_203157 | JGI IMG/M metagenome (GOLD analysis project Ga0307987, IMG submission 203157) | Marine microbial communities from Ellis Fjord, Antarctic Ocean - #181 | ecosystem: Environmental > Aquatic > Marine > Unclassified | place: Southern Ocean | collected 2014-10-08 | reverse complement strand
AAACCTGCACCATGTGCGGGGATTTTTGTGCCATGAAAAAAGGCATGGAAATATTTGAACAAGACATAACAGACAAGAGGTAACGCCATGTCACTGCTTGAACACACCATTCGCTCCATCCCAAACAGCCTGAACCAGGAAGCCTTTGCTGCGGCCAAAGACCGGCTGCTCAACCAGGCAAAACCCCCCGGCAGCTTAGGCATAATGGAAGATATCTCGGCCCGCCTGGCCGCCATCAAGGGAACCATTGACGTACACTTAACCAACAAACGCATCGTCACCTGTGCCGGAGACCATGGGGTTACCCAGGAAGGGGTCAGCCTGTTTCCAGCGGAAGTCACCCCCCAGATGGTCCTAAATTTTGCAAACGGCGGCGCATCGGTCAATGTCATCGGCAACCATGCCGGCGCCGTTGTAAAAGCGGCCGATATCGGTGTAAACTATGACTTTGTTCCGGATCTGCCCATTTTCCATAAAAAGGTGCGCCACGGCACGGCCAATTTTACCAAGGAACCTGCCATGACCCGGGATGAAGCCATTCGCTCCATTGAAGCCGGCATTGAAATCGTAGGGGAACTCATGGCAGAAGCGCCCGTGGACCTCCTGGGCACCGGCGACATGGGCATCGGCAATACCACCCCTTCTTCTGCCATTATTGCGGCCTTTTCAGGAATTCCCGTTGAAAAGCTCACGGGCAGAGGAACCGGCATTGATGATACCACCCTTAAAAACAAGATCGCTGCCATTCAACGGGGGCTGGACCTTCATAAACCAGACCCCTCAGATCCCCTGGATATCCTCTCCAAGGTGGGCGGCCTTGAAATCGGGGGCCTTGCCGGGTTGGTGCTCGGGGCTGCAGCCCATGGGATACCCGTGATCTGTGATGGCCTGATTTCAACGGCCGGGGCACTCATTGCCTGTGAACTGGCGCCCTTTGCCAGGCAATATCTTTTTGCCAGCCATAAATCCGTGGAAATAGGCCATAAATACATGCATGACCGAATGGGGTTAACCCCCCTCATCGACCTTCAATTCAGGCTGGGGGAAGGTACCGGTGCCGCTGTGTGCATGGAACTTTTAGACCTTTCCACCCGGATACTGGCAGATATCAAAACCTTTGCAGAGGTCGGGGTGACCAACGTCTAAAACCCCCCTTCTTCAAAGATGTCCCATAAAAAGCCCCGGAAGATAGAAAACCCCGGGGCTTTTTACTAGTTTCTAATGCGGAGGGATTCTCTGATTGCTTTTTCTTTAAGCCCGATATAAAACAAAGTCAATTGGCTGCCACAGGCCTTTCCTTTGAAAACAGCCTGGTAACCGACAGAGCGAAGCCATGCCTTTTTTCTCTTTATACCCCGTCCAAAAAAATTTTACAAATCATCCTGACCTGGTCAAGTAAAACTTGACAATTCGTACGGGATGGCGTACCTTATATGCAAACAAAATTTAAAGGTGCAACATGGCAATATTATCTGCAACAGAAGCAAGAAAAAATTTATACCGACTAATTGATGAAACTTCATCTACTCATGAACCCATTACAATTACCGGTAAGCGTGGAAATGCTGTCCTTATATCAGAAAGTGACTGGAAGGCAATCCAAGAAACAATGTTCCTCGTAAATATACCTGGAATGAGAGAGTCGATAATTGAAGGTTTTAAAACTCCCATTGAAGATTGCTCCGAGGACCTTGACTGGTGAAGTGGCAGGTTATTTTTACAAAACAGGCTCAAAAAGATGCAAAAAAATTAGCAAGCTCTGGTCTCAAAAAAAAAGCACTTTCCTTAATTGGCATACTTAAAGAAAATCCATTTCAAATTCCACCTCCTTATGAAAAATTAATTGGTGACTTATTGGGAGCATACTCTCGTAGAATTAATATACAGCATCGAATAGTTTATCAGGTACTTCGTGATGAAAAAGTTGTTAAAGTTCTTCGAATGTGGACACACTACGAATAATCACACATAACCAATCACTGGACGGGACCGTGAGCAGCTTAGCCGCCTTTTCCAAACGCTTTGGCGCGGCCCGTCAGTTCAACCGTTACACGTCAGTCTTGAATTAAGCAGGAGAGTAACGTGAAAAAATATTTGCTCATTATCATCGTTGGTATAGCGGTCTACGGGGCTGTTCAACACGCACCAAAAATTTATTTTAAAGCTGAACTCAGGGCAAACTATTTTAGTTGCGCACAATATCGATATTGCACCGAAAATTAGCGCTCTGAACGTAGGCGATCACATTAACTTCTATGGCGAATACGAATGGAACACTAAAGGTGGGGTGGTGCATTGGACCCACCATGACCCTATCGGTCGTCATGAGGGTGGTTGGTTAAACCATGGTGGGAAAATATACGAATAACCGTCGTCAGTGCGCCCGTGGCTATATCAATCGTTGCACCGGAGTAATGCAGAACAACCTTATCAACACGGCCATCTGCCTTAAAAAAAACAGCGCCAAGATTTGACGAGGCGGCTGCCGGGGTGCCATCTGTTTTCCAGTTTAGAGGGTTAATGCAAAAAGCGCCTGATAAAATGACCGGAGACCCCTTTGCCCCTGGTGCCTGGCTGTTATAAAAAACGATAATGGGATTCTCGTCCCCATAAATGGTTGGATACACATAAAACACATCTATTTTTTTCTGTGGAGATAATTCCTGAAATAGCCAGGAATAGGATTCGTTATACCGGGTTTAACCTTTTAGAAGGATATATATGGAATTTCAACAAAATGATTTGAATGATTTAAAAAACGCAAAGATGCTTCTGGAAAATCCGGGTTTGGCAGCAAAAATAACCAATTTTATGGGTGCACCCATCGAAAAGGGATTTAAATTATTGCCTGATAATTGGAATGTAAAAGTTGGTGAAATTACGAAAACAGCATTATCCAAAGCCGCCCATACAGCAGTTTTCACAATGAAAAACACACCGGGTGAAGAAGCCTCAAATCTCTGGCATAAACTGGCAGTCGCGACTACAGGTGGTATCGGTGGGTTTTTTGGATTACCTGCCATGGCAATAGAGCTGCCAATTACGACAACGATCATGTTGCGTTCTATTGCTGATATTGCTCGAAGTGAAGAAGAAGATATTTTTTCAATTGAGTCAAGGATAGCATGTATCGAAGTATTTGCTTTAGGTGGACCTAACCAAAGTGACGATGCGTCTGAATCTGGATATTTTGCAGTCCGTACCGCCTTGGCGCAATCGGTTACAAAAGCTACTGAATATATTGCACAAAAAGGTCTGGTTGAAGAAGGTGCACCTGCCCTTGTCCGACTGATCATTCAAATTGCAGAGCGATTTAGCATTCAAGTTTCAGAAAAAGCCGCTGCACAGGCTATTCCTGCAATAGGTGCAGCTGGTGGAGCGATTATTAATACATTGTTTATTGACCATTTTCAGAATATGGGACGTGGACATTTTATAGTACGTCGCCTTGAAAAAAAGTATGGAGCTAAAGTTGTTGAAGAAAAGTACCATGAAATTAAAGGCTAACCATAATAGTATGTTGAAGGAATAGAAATGATTTTAGATTCACTTGAAAATGCACACCGGTATGCGATCCTGTACAAGGGATTTCCAAAGGCAATTGAATTTCTTTTACGCCCTGATCTGAACGAACTGCCGGTGGGGAACTATGAGATAGACGGTGATCGCGTTTATGCAATGGTGGCAAAGGATTCTGGCCGCAAAAAAGAGGATGCGCAGCTTGAAATACATGAACGCTATATTGATATCCAATTGGTATTGACAGGGACGGATGAGATGGAATAGAAAAAGGAGGGGAAAATATGCTGGGAAAATTGGGTATCCTGTGCTGCTGCATTCTGGGTCTGTTGATGGGAAATATCTCTTCAGCAGAAACATTGCAAATATCAGACTTCTCCGCATCCGGTCTTGAAGGATGGAAAGAAAAGGAATTTAAGAATTCAACTGCTTATCAATTGTTTCAAATAGAAAACAAGCCGGTTCTATTGGCCGAAAGCCGGAACGGAGCATCAGCGCTCATCAAAAAAGTCCATGTTGATATTAAAAAATTTCCTTTTTTAAACTGGATGTGGAGAATTGAAAATCGACTGGACACAGCAGATGAAACAACGAAATCAGGTGATGATTATACTGCAAGGATATATGTCATTATTGACGGCGGGATTTTCATATGGAGAACCAAAGCGGTGAACTATGTGTGGGCAAATCGGGCAGCCAAAGGCGAATCTTGGAAAAATGCGTTTGCCGGTAAAAATGCACAAATGATGGCCTTAAGAAACAGGCAAGACAAGGTATCAACCTGGTACACTGAAAAAAGAAATGTGTATGAGGATCTCAAGCGTCTGTTTGGCATCCGATTTCAGTCCATTGATGCAATTGCCATCATGACAGACACAGATAATAGCCATGGGCAAGCCAAAGCATACTATGGCGATATCTATTTTTCAGAAGAATAAACCCAGAGACCCCATGCTTACCCCTGCCAAAAAATCCTTTCACAAGACCTGGGAGGCAAAAAAATGACCGATTTGTTTTTAATGCCTTTGGTGAAAGGTGCATCATTGGGCCCACCGGGATTAGGGTTGGCAATAAAACTCACTCTTCCGTGTTGGGTATTCTAATCTCCCTTTATGCCCTGAATGCCTGCCCTGACATCTGTATTCCAACACCTTTAAAGGCATTCAAAGAGTTTCCCGACAGTATGCCCTATGCGGGCGCCTTTGCAACACATACGGAGCAATTGCTTGTTCCCCATGTCGCCAAAATAAAAGAGGCAATCCCGACGATCATGGTGGCGTTTAATGGACAGCCCTCTCCTCCGGGGACAGGGGGAGATTTTTCTTTTATGGTTTATCCTATGCCCAAAATAGCACTTTGCTATATTTTTTATCAAGCAGATGAAGAGTTCCCCGCTGCTGTCACCTGCCTCTATTCAAATAATGCACATCTGTTTATGCCAATAGATGGTATGGCAGATATAGGAGAATATAGTTCAAAAAGAATTTTAGACCTGATCAAACCATTAATTTGAGGAGGACGCAATCATGAAACGTTTAAAAAAAAGTGTTCTGTTGATTTCCTTTTTACTGGCAACTATTGTCCTGGTTTTACCCCAACTCTTGCAGGCCCATTGTCAGATCCCCTGCGGGATCTATAATGATTTTGCCAGGGTTCAATCCATGCGTGAAGATGCCGCCACCGTTGAAAAATCGATCCGCTTGATTATGGAACTTGCGGGCAAGTCTGATGCACAGTCTCAAAACCAATTGGTTCGATGGGTGATGAACAAGGAAGTACATGCCCAGAAGATCATTACCAGTATCAGCGATTATTTTTTAACCCAGCGGGTCAAACCGAATCAGCAAGATTATGCAGAGCGATTAAAAAAGCACCACTTCGTCATTATTGCCGCAATGAAAGCCAAGCAGAATGCCGATATATCAGTTGTAAAAAGTCTGAAAGAAAGCATTGAAGCCTTGTCTGCCTACTATCCTGAGCACAAGGAATAGAAGAAACACCCGAGGGACCGTTACCCCTTTAAACGGGATTAAAAAAGTTCGGACAGATGAATCACCTGGATATCCCGGCCCTGTTTTAAGGCCCCGCCCCGAAGCTGCATCACGCATCCCGGACATTCGGTAACCAGCAGATCCGCCCCGGAGGCTTCCACGTCTGCCAGTTTTTTGGTGAGAATTTCCTGGGAAACGGCCGGAAAATTGGCTGAAAAACTGCCCCCGAACCCGCAGCAGGTTTCTTCCTCAGCGGTTGCAACATAACAGTTCCCGGATTTATTGATCAAATCCTTGGGATCTTGTCTAACCCCAAGCCCCCGGCACAGATGACAGGGAGAATGGAAGGCGGTTTTACGCCCCTTCCCTTCCATGGGTTCTACCCCCACTATCTTGTTCATAAACTGGCTGAAGGGGATGATTTTCTTGGCAAATGCGGCTGCCTTTTCAGGGGCATACTCCTTGACCAGATCAGGCAGGCTGTTTTTTAAGTGAGACCCGCAGGAAGCGCAAAGGGTGACAATATAGTCCACATCCTCATTTTCAAAGGCCACAAGGTTCTGGAGGGCCACATCCCTTGCCGCATCCTTTTCTCCCATCATCTGGGCGGGCAGGCCGCAACAGGACTGGCCCATGGGGAAACTGACGCTGACATTGGCTCGGGCAAAACTTTTCATGGCCGCCTCCAGCTGTTCCGGATAGACAAAATCCTGGACACATCCTGAAAACAGGGCAATTTTATGAATAGGATTTTTAAGGGGGGAATTCAACCGTTCAAACCGGTCCCGAAAAGGGGTCTCGGCGATGGCTGGCAATACCCTGAAATTATGTTCCTTGGAAAAAATCATGGGCAGATGACGCAGGTAGGGGGTGCCGCCGGTTACCGGCTTTTGGGCCAGTTTGGCCGTCCGAAGCAGGGTATGGAAAAGCTTGCGGTTTTTAAGAACCTTGCCCAACATCAGGCTTTTTAAGGGATGGCCTTCCTCGTCCAGTATCCGGGCGTGGATTTCCTTGATGAGTTTCGGTAGATCAATGCCCGCGGCACAGACCGCCTTGCAGGCCCCGCAATTGGTGCAGTTCTGGACCAGGTTCCGGGCGTTTTCCCGGCCGTGGAAAAAATAGGTGGTGATCAGGCCGATGGCCCCGATGTAAACATACCCCAACTGATGGCCCCCCACCATTCGGTAGACAGGACACACATTGGCACAGGCCCCACAACGAATGCATTGGAGAACCTGTGCAAAGACAGGGTCTGCGGCAATCTTTTTCCGGCCGTTGTCCAGAAAGACGATGTGCATCTCCCGTTTGCCCCCGGCCGCTGGTTTACATTCGCTGGGTCCTGTGATCCAGGTCACATAGGAGGTAATGGCCTGGCCCGTTGCATTTTTGGGCAATACCCGGTTAATGGACAGGGCCTCTTTTATGGTGGGCAGCAGCTTGTCAATACCGATCAATGCCACATGGACTTTGGGCAGGGTGGAGACCAGCCGGGCATTGCCCTCATTGGTGGCAATACCGATGGTGCCGGTCCCAGCCACGGCATAATTGGCACCAGTGATCCCCATGTCGGCATCAATATATTTTTTGCGCAACTGCCGTCGAGCCACCTTTACCAACCGCTCGATCTCGGCATCCTGGGTTGTTCCCGTGACATCCGTGAACAGATCTGCCACCTGGAACCGGGACAGATGAATGGCCGGCATGACCATGTGGGAGGGACCTTCATGGCGAAGTTGGACGATCCATTCTCCCAGATCTGTTTCCGTCACCTCAAGCCCCAGATTTTCCAGCCATGGGTTCAGATGCGTCTCTTCGGCGGTCATGGACTTTGATTTAACAATGCGCTTGGATCCGGTCTTTTGGGCAATTTCCCCGATGATGCGGTTGGCATCCTCTGCCGTATCTGCCAGGTGGACATGGATACCGTTTGCCACGGCCTTTCTCGTAAATTCTTCTAAAAGGGCTTCATTGTTTTTAATGGCGTCAGCTTTAATATCCGCCACTTCCTGAATCATGGCATCTACGTCCATGCCAGCAAAGGCATTTTCCCGGGAAGTTCTGTAGGCCACGGCAAAGTTGTCCATGGCCGTGCGTAAAAATGTGTTTTCCAGAGCCGCATCCAGCCGGACTTTATAGGCTTTTAAGCATTCTGCCTTTTCTTTTTTTTCTTTCATGATGATGCCTCCACCAGCAAAATTACAAGTTCCAGGGGACCGTGAACCCCCAGTGCCAAAACCCGTTCAATATCGGCGGTCCTGCTGGCCCCGGTGATAAAAGCGGTGTAGGAAGAAGCTTGCCCGGTCAGGTCATTGAGTTCATCGGCCATGGAAAGGGCGGTTTTTTTGATCTTTCCTTCATTGAGGATGGCCACATGGGTTTCGCAGAGCATGGTAGAAAGCCGGGTCTCTTCGGAATCAGAATTTAATACCAGGGTTCCGGTTTCAGCAATACCAAAATCCACCAGGGTGACGCCCATATCAATACCGCCGGGATACGCCCTCAGGTTCTCACTGATCAGCTGGACGTCTCCGGCTTCCCGACAAGCCTTGTCAAGTCTTGTGAAATCAGCTTCATCCAGATTGGGAGCTGCCATAATCCGCAGTTTTTCTCCGGCCATCGGATCTGTTCCCTTCTGTTCCGATTCCATCTGAGAGTCGCAGGGCAATTTTAAGCGACAGAGTTCAAGGGCCTTATCCAGAGCAGATGCCAAATCCTTAACCCGATAAACCCGGGCAGATACAAGGGATGCCTTTTCAATAAATTCCTGGGTATTCTCCTTCAGGGTGACGTTCATGGTGTGACTCCTTTGCTGTGCTGGCCCTATCTGTACAGCTTTTTCTTATAAATATACTTTTTTATACCATGAAGCCCATGAAAATATTATTCGTTTTTTCTCTTCATGGGCTTCATGGTGGATGCATCAAGACCCGAAAAACAGGTTTGGAAGCCAGGTCACAATGGCGGGGAACAGGCAGAGGATCGCCATACTGATCACCTGGAGCAGAACAAAAGGCATAATCCCCCTGTAAATATGCCCCATTGTAAAGCCTTCCGGTGCCACCCCCTTGAAATAAAAAAGCGCATATCCAAAGGGCGGGGTTAGAAATGAGGTCTGGAGATTAACGCACAGGAGCATGGAAAACCAGAGAGGATCAAACCCCAGTTCAATGGCAATGGGCAGAAAAATCGGCACGGTCACCAAAAGAATGGCTGCCCAGTCAATGAACATTCCCATTAAAAAAACGATGCCCATCATGACAAGCAGGACCAGCCAGCGGTCCATCCCAGAGCCGATGAGAAGGTCTGCCACCACATCTCCGCCGCCCATGCTTAAAAAGACCGTGGAAAACAATTTACCGCCGATGAAAAGCATCATCACCATGGAGGTGGTTTTCAAGGTGGAATAGGCAGATTCTTTTAACACCGTAAAATTGAGCTTCTTGTTAAAAAATGCCAGTATCATGGAGCCCAAAGCGCCAAGTCCAGCGGCTTCCGTGGGGGTTGCCACGCCGGCCAGAATAGTCCCCATGACGGCCAAAATCAGCACCATGGGCGGCACCAAAGATTTCAAGGTCATGGCCCATTTTTGGCCCGCCGTATAGGTTGATGCCTCGTCCTTTGAAATGGGAGGGCCTATGGCGGGGTTGAGATTACACCGGATCAGAATATAGGCAAAATAAAGCCCTGCCAGGATCAGGCCCGGAAAAATGGCACCGGCAAACAGATTGCCCACCGAGGTTTCCTTCATCCCCGTAAGTCCGCCGTAAACCACCATCATAATCGAGGGAGGAATCAGAATACCCAGGGTTCCTGCGGCGCAAATAATGCCTGCGGTTAATTCCTTTTGATACCCTTTTTTCATCAGGGTAGGGGTTGCTAGAAGCCCCATTGCCACCACAGAGGCGCCGATAATACCGGTGGTAGCGGCAAACACCGTACAGACCACAACCACAGCAAGGCCTAAGCCCCCCTTAATACCGCCCAATACAACGTAAAGGGCTTCAAACAGGGCATCGGAGACCTTGGATCGGTCCAAAATCTGGGCCATGAGGATAAACAACGGGATGGCCACCAGGGTATAATTGTTCATTAATCCCCAGGCGTTGTTGACAAACAGCTCAAACAGCATGGGAAAGGAAAATCCATTGTCAATCAAACCAAAGAGCGTTGCAATCGCAGCCAGGGTATATGCCAGGGGATGTCCCAGGGTGATTGCCAGGATAAGGGTGGCAAACATGGCCACTGTCAGGAATTCAATACTCATGGAAAAAACCTTCCTTATTGTTTAAGTGAGTTGATATCTTTAATTAAATTTGCAATGCCCTGAAGAAACAAAAAGAGAAAACAAATTGCCATCAGAATTTTCAAGGGCCAGATGGGCGGTGCCCAGGAAGTAGAATTCAGCTCAAGGCCCTTGAAGGACACATAGGCAAACTTAAAAGACCACATGGTCATGAAGCTCATTACCGGCATGAAAAAAGCCAGGTTGGTAATCACCTTGATGACGGCCTGGGTTTTTTTAGAGGTCAATGCGGTAAAGATATCGACCCGGACATGACCGTCATAGACATCGGTATAGGCCATTCCAAACATGTAGTGGAGGCCATAGACAAAGGTGGTGGCCTCAAACCCCCAGTTTGTGGGCGAATTGAACACATACCGCATGAACACTTCAAATACCACAATGGCCAGGAGCGGATAAATGAGAAAAGAAGAGATCTCCCCTTCTTTTCGGGTGATGTTTTCTAAGGTATTTGATACTGATTCCAACATGTCGTTTCCTTTATTGGAAGATTGTCGCAAGGATAAGGGTCCGGCTGCCTGTATATTGGGATTGTTGGTGGCAGCCGGACCAAAAGATTCAGGCAACGGCCCAACTCTTTTTTTTATTCAAAGGTCTTACCGTTGATATAGGTCTCATAGGGCCAAGGAGCTACACCACCGCGGACTTTTCTCCAGTCGGCATAATCATCTGTAAAGGCTTCCTGGGAATCCATGACTTTTTTCACATCCGGGTATTTTACTTTCAGCGAATCAATATAGGTCTTGGTGGTTTTTCTGAACTCGATGCGGGTGGCTTCGTCCATTTCCACAAATTCAACATTTTTCTTGAACAGGGCAATGGCTTTTGCATTCAGGTTGTTAATCCAGTTGTAGCTCCAGAGCTGGGTTTCCTTGGCACAAATATCAATGATCCATTTCAGATCGTCGGGCAGTTTTTTATAGGCATCCTGGTTAAAGAAAAGACCGCACTGGATACCGGGCTGATGAACGCCGGGCTCAATCACATATTTGGTGATTTCGTCAAAACCCATGGGATAATTGATGGCAGGGGAGGAAAATTCAGCCGCATCAATGACGCCGCGTTCCAGTGCCAGGTAGACTTCGCCGCCGGGCAGCGGGGTAACAGAAGCGCCCAGATTGTTCATGATATCCATGAACCAACCAGGGGTTCTCAGTCTCATGCCTTTAAAATCTTCCATCTTGGTGGCTTTAATATTGGAAAACAAGCCCATTTCCTGGCCGCACTGGCCGCCGGGAAGGACAAACAAATTAAATTTTCCATAGATTTCCTGCATCATTTCAAGGCCGCCCCTTTCATAGAGCCAGATATTGTATCCTTCTGCATCCAGTCCAAAGGGGACCGAGGCAAAGGCGACAAAGGCTTCATTTTTACCCTTCCAGTATCCGGGCCAGTCATGTCCTACCTGGGCTGCTCCCTGGCTGACCGCATCAAAACTCTGCATGGCCGGAACCA
>Ga0307987_1001882_pt1 | contig 11269 bp, 5 predicted proteins | sample EllFjometagen181_FD_203157 | JGI IMG/M metagenome (GOLD analysis project Ga0307987, IMG submission 203157) | Marine microbial communities from Ellis Fjord, Antarctic Ocean - #181 | ecosystem: Environmental > Aquatic > Marine > Unclassified | place: Southern Ocean | collected 2014-10-08 | reverse complement strand
TCGCTAATACGCTTTTGACTCTGGTAGCATTACCCGGATTAATAATCGCGTTGAATAAAAGTAAAAGCCCGGTAGCTTCATCTGATTCAAAAATATTGCCGCTCTGCTGCAAAGTCGCATGGACTCCGGCACTTGCCAATTCATCATAAATAGCCAACGCATCTTTGTTGCGCGCTACCAAAACAGCTATATCACGCGCTCTGACAGGTTCTGTTTTCTCACCTTCATCTTCAAATCTCGCTCGCGGTTTACCATTTTCATTCATCTGTCCAGCTAGGGATAATATAGAAACTATTTTATCACATATAGATTTATTAAATATTTTCAGGGCATCGCCTTTATTCATTTTACCACAATTCATTATTTTTAGTTTGCGGTCATTATCGTCGGCGTCCTCGATAATCAGTTCGCGTTGTTTACGCCCGGCAGTGGCTGGCAAATACTCTATAGATTTTTCGATAAAAGGGTTTTTTATATCAAAAACAGTATTAAAAGCCTTCAGCAATTTTTCATCTGAACGATAATTCTTTGTCAAAGTGCTTTTTGCTTCAATACTAAGCCTTTCGGAAACCTGCAAATAAGAAAATATATCAGCTCCACGAAACTGGTAAATCGACTGTTTGGGGTCACCGACCATTAGTATTAAAGCTTCATCATTTTTAAATATTTTTTTGAAAATCTGAAACTGCAGGACATCTGTATCTTGAAATTCATCAAGCATAACAACCGGAAATTCTTGACGAATCAGTTTACAAAATTCTTCTGAGTTCTCTACCGCTTCATGCATATCTATAAGCAAATCATCAAATGACAATACGCCTTCATCCAGTTTTTTCTTCTTCAAAACTTTATTTTTACAGACATATTTTATGAAATCATATTTTAAGCTGACAAGGTGATTTTGAATAGAATGCTCCATTTTTTCAGCAAGCTCCACTAAGCGATCAAAATCTTTGGGTAATTCGCCCGCAGAAGGGATATAATCTTCAAAGCCACTCCAATTAGGTTTAGGTCTTTTCTTTACTGCGTGCTTAGCTTCATTAAACACTTGAATCAAAGCAAAAACATCATCAAAGGCAGTGAAACAATTGATAGCTTTTTCTAATTCCTCTTTGAAATATTTTTTGAAATTATCCTTTTTTTCACCTAGTAAATAAAGCAAATCACTATTTAAACAACACTCTTCAAATTCAGCGTATAAATCACGCAAAGAATCTTGAGCAACTACTGCTGTAATATCAGTCAGAGGGGCGCTTTGAATATTTTTTAATAAAGCAAGCAAATCTTTAGGTTTCCAATCTAAAGATTTTATGATTTTTAATTCAAGTTCATCATCAATATTATAGAATTTTGTGCGCCAGTAATCATTTACAACTTCTTCCAGAAATGGTCGGTCATCACTAATTAATTCAAGATTAAAACGACTATTGCTTTCAAAACTAAAGTTATTAAGCATTTTTCGACAGAAACCATGAATCGTAGAAATTGAGTTTTCATCAAAACTGAGCAAGGCTCTGCGCAAAATCAAAGCTTCTTTATCATTTTTTTCATAAGTCTTAAGAGTAGATAAAATCTTTTCACGGACACGATGAATAAGTTCAGCAGTCGCGGCTTCAGTAAAAGTAACCAGAAGAATTTCCGAAATTTCAAGTTGACGTGTGTTACCATCAGGCAAAACAACACCCTCGAGCAACAGGCGCAGTACAAGATTTTCCAGCGCTGTAGTTTTACCTGTCCCCGCGCTGGCTTCAATCAAACTCTGCGTACCCAGTTTCAAAGAATGAGTAGACATGTCAAATTCTTTAATCATTTGCCACCCCCTAAGCCCAACAACTCCACTATTTCTCTTGATGTTTTCTCAAATTCATCTGTTACATTTAATTTTTTGCCAAAACAACAATTAAAATATGAATCTTCGCCTTCGCCTGTTGAATAATCACTTCCTTCCCATTTTTTGACTGCGGCATTTTCCCCGCTCTTGATATATGCCAGCGAACTATCAGGGAAGAATGCCAAAGGTTTACGCAAACCCTCAAGATATAATTCAGTTAAACGAGTTAGAGTTTCTTTTGCTGAATTTATACTTTCTGATTTAAAAGGCTGCTCTTTGTCTCTGCCAATCAATTGCAATTTTCCACTATCCGGAAAAACGTCCATGGCGCGCGCGGCAATATCATATATTGAAGCTCTTATATGATGCTTTGCCTTATCTTTTATATTTGAATACTTGAATTGTATTTGTTTAGTTTCACCATCGACAATATAAAAATCATCGAAGCTTGCCTGCAACATGATTCCGTTATCAAAATTTTGTTCTTTAGTCACAGTTTCTACCGGATTAACAATTACGGAACTGATTTTTTCAGCAAAAGGTGAAAATTTTTCAAAGAACTTATCGAATTCAATATCACCCCAGGCTTTAGCTGGTAAAACACCTTCAGCATGAAAACGTTTTTGCAGTATTTCTTTTAGTTCATTTTTGTCATATTCATTCCATTCCGGCAAATATTTTTTAATGATTGAATCAGCCAGTTTATAACTCTCAAGTCCGCTTTCTATCTCGAAACTTTCGCTGTCCTCAAGTTCTGGCAAATCTCTTATTTGAGGATAAACCTGCAGGCATTTCTGTAAAAAGTATTTAGCTGAATTAGTGAAAAAATCACATAAATCATCTAGGTCAATACGATATAATTCTTCGGGTATTTCTAATAATTCATTATCCACAAAATTATTCGCTTTGAAGTCCTTAAAACGAAGCTTCGCTAACTCTCTGTCTTCCGCTGAATATGAAATTAGATTATCTGGGATTTTTATTCCCAGCTTCTCTGCATAACTGTCTTTTGCATTTTCGGCGATAAAGTATTTCCAACTGAAAGCCTGTAAAGGATGTAAGGTCGCCAAAATCTCTTTTGATAATGAATAATATTCTTCGATATAATCCAATAATTCACACAAAACCACACTCGGCAGACGCGGCTCATTGTCTTTAACCCCCTGCCCAACATAGCTAACATAAAAATAATCTCGTGCCGACAGTAAAGTTTCCAAAAACAAATAACGATCATCTTTGCGCGCCGAACGGTCACCGAGACGCGGTTTATATGCCATCAAATCAAAAGATATTTTCTTCTCTTTGCGTGGAAAACTCTTTTCATCAAGCCCTAATAGGCACACGACTCGTGCCGGAATACTACGCAGTGGACGAGCTTCGCAAAATGTTATTCCGCCCCTCAAGAATCCACCACTAACCCGGGCTTGTTTGAAAAATTCAGATATTTCATCATAGATGATCTCAAAACTAATTTCATCATCATACTCGCTTTCCAGCACACTGTCTAAAGTAGTTTTCACAGCTTCACGAAGCAAAGCGACCGAAGACGCGAAATCATCAGATTCAGGAAAGAATTTATTTATCACGCCATTAAGAATTTCATCCCACCATTGAATAGAAAAAGTTTTTTCTTCTATATCGCTATCACTATTTAATTTCACTCGTAAAGCGAATAAACCTTCAAGGAATTCAATAAGGTTTCCGAGCAAGACCGCGTTGCCGCCTTCGCAACAATGGAATGGGAGAATATCTTCGTCACCAACAGCAAAAGTTTTACCAGCGTCCTCAGCTTCACTTCCAAAGGCGAAACCGGCGAGGATTCTTTCAATCCCCTGCCTCCAGGATTGTTCGTTGAAATTGATACCGACAGTTTCCTCGCGAAAGTCACCGTCAACTCCCCAGAAAATCTTTGCGTCAATAATCCATTGCCGAACAATCGTAACCATTTTTTCATCCATTCCGAAAGCCTCCGCGACTGCCGGAGTTTCCAGAATGCTCAAGACTTCTGATGCTTTAAAACGGCTGCGAGTTATCTTCAATATATTCAAAAATGTTTCAGCTTCCAGAGATGCGCTGGCTTGACTGCGGTCAGCCAGACTGATAAAGCAACGGCGTGGATCATCGTCAGCTCTCGATTTAAACACAGCCTCAATATATGGTGAATATTTGTTAATATCCGGTGTTAAGACCAAAATATCTTTAGGCAAAAGTGTTGGGTCATTCTGGAACATCGCGCTCAAGTTTTCGAATAAAACCTCGACTTCACGCATCGGAGTATGACAGGAATGCACCTGAATACTGCGGTCATCAGGAGATATTTCCATTTTTTCAGGAATTGTGCTAAACTGAATATCACGCTGTATTTTATGCAGAAGAGTTTTTGCTTCATAGCAATCATCAAAAACGGTTTCAGCTTCTTCATCTGTTGAACTCAGCAAAGCAAAAAATTCTTTTCCTTGCCCGGCCATGGAAGTCAATAAAGGATTACCCGAATCAAGTTCAATATCTAACTGACAATCAGCTTTTTCAACCATTTGCAAATACAGTTTAGCGCGTTCACTCAAATCATATTGCCATTCGGCTTCGCAGGGATTCAGATAGTAAAAATATACATCAATGTATTGAGATACACCAAAAAACAAATCCAGAAAAATCGGTGCCATTGCCGAGAAGCCGAATAAGAATATCCGTTTAACTTTTTTTAGTTCCTCGAAATCCACTCCCTGCAATTTTGACTCCTTATATATTTCAGGATAAGTAAATTTCAGAAAATGCCAGTAGAGATCGGCAAAATGAAAACCTTTGGTATGCGGCACTACTTTATGCCATAATTTAGCCTGCCAAACGCTATGCGGATTGTCTTTGTATGGATTATTATTAAAGGACCATTTACGCACAATATCTGGGCGAAATATAAGATATTGTTCAAACAAATTAGCGATACGTTGTGAAAGCTGAAAAGTTTTTATTTTGGTCGGATCATCAGCCAGGTATGAGCGTAATGGTTTAAAGTCTTCATCATTTTCCGCTAGTTCCGGCAATATTTTGAAAATATCCCAGCAAAAGACTCCCAGATCAAGTGCATTTTCTTTTTTACCGTTGAGTATGGGATTAAAAACGTATTCCGAGGCAAATTTTTGTGGGAATGGAAATTCAATATTTGCCGAAACACCCTGAATCCTTGCCAACTCCAAGCGCAGGTAGCGTTCCATACCGCGGCTTTGAACAATAACCGTCTCTGGGGTCAGGATAGATTTACCGCATGGGGTATTCATACGTTCAGCGAGATCTGCGGTCAAGTTTTCCAATCGATTTGAACTAATCAAGTGAAATTTATTAGATTTTCCAAACTCCCGAACCGATACCATTAGAACTCCATAATTAAGCTGTTGTTATAACTTAACACAGAATTAAATCTTTTAAATAAATATTTTAATCTTTAACTAAAAATCTTTAACTAAAAAATATCTGATCCAAACATTTGTTTGGGCGTGGTCCCGCGACGAACCGCGGGTCGCCATCGGCGAAACAATCCACGGCAAATTATCTCTCGCGAGAGCGCACAGCTAAGGTTAGCAGCCTACGACACCATCGCAAAGCGATGCGGAGAACATTGCACTCATGGCTCATATTAATAATTACTCATTGACAACTCGAACGCTCGCATCTTTTCAAAAATAGCTTTGCGCTTTTTGAAAAGCCTCGCTTATCGAGAGCGGAATTGGCCTGATGCGCCCTGCGGGCTTAAATTTCGACCGTTGGAGACGGTCGACCATCGTGTTCCGCCGCTGGATTACGGAGGCGTTACATCCGCCTTTTTTTATTTAGTTAAAGACTAAAAGCCTAAAGTCCTCTCATGATTTGAGGTGTTTTTAAATTAATATTAAAATATCAATAAAAAAGTATCTATTTACTCTTGCTTTTTTATTTTCATGCATTATAATGGTAATAGATACTTTTATATCAATATAAAAAGATTAATTAAAAACAGGGATTTATATCGTAATGGAATATCCAATTTACACAGTAGAAACCGAATGTCAGGACTGTTACAAGTGTGTCCGTCATTGTCCGGTTAAGGCAATAAAGGTCGGAAATGGTCACGCGAGTGTTGTTCCCGAGCTCTGTATTGCCTGTGGTCACTGTGTAGAAATCTGTCCGGCTCACGCGAAAAAAGTTCGTGATGACAGTATAAAAGCCAGAGAACTTATAAAAACTAAGAAAGAAGTCTACGTATCTCTCGCGCCATCTTGGATCAGTGATTTTGAAAATTTTTCTCCCGCAAAGATGATTGCGGCTTTAAAACAACTTGGATTCACCGGAATAAGTGAAACCGCTCTTGGAGCGCAAGCAGTAAGTGCCAATGTCGCCAAGATGCTTAAAAATCATGAGCGCGGCGCACTTATATCTTCCGCTTGTCCGGTTGTCGTTGATTACATTCGCAAATATCAAGATAAATTTGTGCCGGCAATTAGCAAATTTTTATCCCCTGCCCTGGCACATGCTAATATATTACGTCATACTTACGGAAAAGATATTGCTGTAGTTTTTATTGGACCATGCATTGCTAAAAAGAATGAAGCTGACCGCCATCCTGAACTAATAGATGCGGCTCTGACCTTTAACGAATTGCGTGAATGGTTTGCGTATGAAAACATTGATTTGAATAATATCATCAGCAATGATAATGAAACTTTTATTCCAGAAGAAGCCGAAGAAGGCGCGATTTATCCTATCGGCGGCGGTATGAATAAAACACTTCAGCTTATTCCAGAATTCAAAGATGTGATTCTTTCTGACTTTGATGGCTTGGAAAACCTGAAACTTACTTTAAATGATCTAAAACCTGAAGAAGTTGAAGAACCGGTTTTTATTGAAGCCCTCGCTTGTCACGGAGGATGTGTTCATGGTCCGGGAGTTCAACATAAATCTCCTGGTTTGGTCGAACGCCTACGCATCATAGGAAACTGCCATTTACCAACGACCAGCCCTGAACGTAAATATGATATAGATATTACAGATAGTCAGGAAGCGGATAAAGTAGAAGACCGCGAAGTTATGCTTGAGGAGTTACAGCAAGCTTTACGTTCTATTGCTAAAACTACCCCTGAAGACGAACTAAACTGTGGTGGATGCGGATATGATTCATGCCGGAATTTCGCCACGGCTCTGGTACTGGAAAAAGCTGAAACATCAATGTGTGTGTCTTTCATGCGTAAAAATGCTCAGAAAAAAGCTAATGCTTTATTGCGCACAATTCCGTCTGGAGTAGTGATTGTAGATCAAAACTTGAAACTTATTGAATGTAATCGTCGCTTTGCTGAGATTTTCGGTGATACAACGCTCCAGATTTTTGATGCTAAACCCGGCATGAAAGGAGCTGACCTGCAGCGCTTAGTTCCTTTCTATGAACTATTCAATAATTGTTTAAACAGCGGCAAAGATATTTATAGAAATTCTTATCGTCTGGACAATAGACTGCTGGATATTACTATTTTTAGTATCGAAGTCAATGAAGTCGCGGGCGCGGTGATTGTCGATGTGACCAATACAGAACTGCGGCGCGAACAAATTGCGAAACGCGCCAGCGAAGTCATTAATAAAAATTTAAATACAGTTCAAGACATAGCTTGCAAGCTTGGTGAACACATGGCGGAAACTGAAATCTTACTACGCTCTATCAGTGAAGAATATGCTGATGACAAACTCCTTGATGATATTAAGAAGGAATTCAAGATGGAGGATAAAAAATGATAAATCAAGAATTATTTATAGATATGGGCTTGAGCCAGCGGACAAAAAATGGTCAGGATATTTGCGGTGATGTATTCAAATATTCTCAGATCCCCGGTGAACAACGCCTCGTGACGGTTCTTTCTGACGGCCTGGGCAGCGGTGTTAAAGCCAATATCCAGGCATCTATATGCTCTACTATGGCATTAAAGTTCACGACTGAGAATATGGAAATACGGCGTTCAGCTGAAATCATAATGCAGACTTTACCGGAATGTCAGGTCAGAAAAATCAGTTACGCGACATTTACTATTATCGATACGAACTTAAACGGGCAGACGAACATTGTTGAAATGGGAAATCCGCAATTCATTTTAATTAGAGATGAAGAGCCGCTTAATATTCCCCATAAAGATGTAAAACCAGAGAAGTGGGAAAATCGTGATCTGCGTTTTTATGATTTCAAAATACAAGTCAATGACCGTTTGATATTTTTTTCTGACGGCATCAGCCAGGCGGGTATAGGCTCAAACAAATATCCGACCGGATGGCAGGCTGATACTTGCAGACAGTATTTGGTAAAAACTGTCAAGGCAAGGCCTGAGCTTTCAGCCCACGAACTGGCAGACTGCGTAATTCGTGAAGCCTTGAGTAAAGAAAAAAATTATCAAGCTGCCGATGACATGAGCTGTGCGGTGCTTTATTTCAGAGAGCCACGCAAGATGCTCCTGCTGACCGGACCGCCATTTGAACATTCTCGCGATGCTCAATGCGCAAAAAGATTTGATTCTTTTGACGGAGACAAAGTGATTGCCGGAGGAACAAGTTCTGAAATCATCGCCAGAGAACTGAAAAAAGAAATAGTTTTGGATACTGATTCGCTATCGCATAATGCTCCGCCAGCATCAAAAATGGAAGACGTGGATCTGGTTTGTGAGGGAATGCTGACATTAACTCGTGTAGCTGAACTTTTGGAGAGCGATTATCGTAATGAGACTTTTTCACCAGCAAGGAAGATGATAGAGATATTTTTACGGAATGATATTATTACTTTTTTGGTCGGCACCCGGATAAATGAAGCACATCAAGATCCGAGAATGTCAAGTCAATTGGAATATCGTCGTAACATAATTAAGAGAATAGCAAAAAGTTTAAAAGATAAATTTTTGAAAGAAATAAATATAGAATACATCTAATTTCAAACAGGGAGCGGTACAATGGAACAAAAAAAACAGATTGTCAACAGGATTCTTAAAAAGAATAATCATGATGAAAGTCGCTTGATTCCAATTCTTCAGCAAATTCAGGGAGAATTCAAGTTCTTATCAAAGGAATTAATCAGCTATGTAGCCACTGAGATTGGAGTGCCGCCATCACAGGTTTACGGCGTAGCTACTTTTTACGCGCATTTTTCTTTAAAGCCTAAAGGTAAATACATCATCAAGCTTTGCGATGGAACAGCATGTCATGTAAAAAAATCTCACGGCATACTCGAAGCTCTTTACAAAAAGCTGGAATTGTCTGAAGAAAAAAGCACCAGTGATGACATGATATTCACGGTTGAGACAGTCAGTTGCCTCGGTGCTTGTGGTTTAGCTCCAGTAATGCTGGTCAATGAACAAGTTTACGGTCAAGTAACTCCCGAACAGGCAGAACAGATCATTGATGAATTAATAGAAACTGAAAAAACGATTAAGGGGACGATAAAATGAATAAGACAATAAATTTAGAAGCTATAGCTGAAAAATACAAAAAGGATGTTGCGGCTCTTGAACGCCGTATCGTTTTATGCGCCGGAACCGGTTGCGTTGCCAATGGAGCTTTAAAAGTTCGTGATGAATTAGTCCAAGAACTAAAAAAAGCCGGACTTGATACAAAAATTGAACTAGATGAACATGATGATGACTTCACTGGTACTTATGTATCTAAAAGTGGTTGTCAGGGATTCTGCCAAATGGGGCCCCTGCTCCATATTGAGCCGGACGGCATTCTCTACACCAAAGTAAAAGTTGAAGACGTTGCCGAGATAGTCGAAAAAACTCTTATCGGTGGAGAGCTCATCGAGCGTTTATTATTTCATGATCCTGCTACTGACAAATATTGCAAGGGCGATGATGACATTCCATTTTACAATCGGCAAAAACGTTTTGTCCTGAAAAACTGCATGATCGAACCTGATAGTATCGAAGAATATATTTCTAAGGGCGGTTACGAGGGTGTTCACAAAGCTGTTACAAAAATGACTTCAGAAGATGTCTGCAAAGATGTTCTAGCTTCAGGGCTCCGTGGTCGCGGTGGTGGAGGTTTCCCGACCGGACTAAAATGGAAATTTACTTTAGCCTATAAGAATGCTAAAAAATATGTAATCTGCAACGGTGACGAAGGCGACCCGGGAGCATTTATGGATCGTTCTGTCATGGAAGGCAATCCGCACAGTGTTATCGAGGGAATGATGATCGCCGCGAAAGCGATTGAAGGCAACGAGGGCTATGTCTATGTAAGAACTGAATATCCTCTGGCTGTCAAGAGAATGCGCCACGCTGTCGCTGCCGCTGAAAAAGCTGGCTTGTTAGGTGATAATCTTTTCGGTACAGACTTCTCTTTCAAACTTCAAGTAATGGAAGGTGCTGGGGCTTTTGTCTGCGGCGAAGAAACCGCGCTTATCGCCTCTATTGAAGGCAAACGCGGAATGCCGATGCCCAAGCCACCATTTCCAGCGGAAAGCGGTTTATGGGGCAAACCGACAGTTATTAATAATGTCGAAACTTTAGCATCAATCCCAATGATTTTACTCAACGGTCCTGAAATATACAAAGCTATGGGAACAGAAAAATCTCCCGGCACAAAAACTTTTGCTTTGACTGGGCATGTCGCTAATACCGGATTAATCGAAGTCCCATTTGGAACGACTTTACGCGAAATCGTTTATAACATCGGCGGCGGCGTTACAAACAACGCTGGCGAAGCTACTGGGGAAGATTTCAAATCTGTTCAAATCGGTGGTCCTTCAGGTGGTTGTCTAACTCCAGAAATGCTTGACATGCCTTTGGACTTCGACTCTCTCAAGAGCGTTGGAGCGATGGTTGGCTCTGGTGGTCTGGTGGTAATGAACAATGAAACATGTATGATTAAAATAGCACGTTTCTTTATGCAGTTTACCCAGAATGAATCTTGCGGTAAATGCGTACCATGTCGTGAAGGAACTAAACAGATGCTTGCTTTACTTGATGACATCATCGAGGGGGAAGCTGATGAAAGCACTTTAAAATTACTGGAACAAACAGCGAGAGCCGTACAGCTCGGTTCACTTTGCGGACTGGGCAAAACCGCTCCGAATCCAGTATTGTCAACTTTGAAATATTTTCGTGAAGAATATGAATCACATGTATTCAAGAAAGTTTGTCCGACCGGCGAATGCAAAGCGCTGGCTCAACCGGAAATAGATCCAGAAAAATGTATAGGCTGTACTGCCTGTGTTCGCAAATGTCCGGTAGATGCTATCAGTGGTGAAAAACGTAAAGCACATTATCTTGACGCTGAAAAATGTATCAAATGCGGTGTGTGTAAAGAAACTTGTCGCTTCGACGCAATATTGGGATTATAATCTAAAACAGGGAATTTTTTATTATGGAAACAAAACAAACACTTACACTTAACGGACGTGAAGTCGCGATAAACGACGAACGTAATATGCTTGAATTGATT
>Ga0307987_1001881_pt1 | contig 11273 bp, 7 predicted proteins | sample EllFjometagen181_FD_203157 | JGI IMG/M metagenome (GOLD analysis project Ga0307987, IMG submission 203157) | Marine microbial communities from Ellis Fjord, Antarctic Ocean - #181 | ecosystem: Environmental > Aquatic > Marine > Unclassified | place: Southern Ocean | collected 2014-10-08 | reverse complement strand
GAACAGCAGCCATCATTCCTCTCCAATAAACCTATTCTTTATAAACAGTTTATCTGGAATAGTGAATTAGAACTACAATATGACACCATTGGTATAATAGAAGAAGGTGATAAAATTATTGTTGAATCTGTTCCAATCATAAAGGATGAGATATTAATAAGCAAAGGAACAGCAAGGAAAGCCAGGACTTAATGAACAACAAAAGAATTAAAGTTATAGGCATAGATTTCGGTACAGCTAATACCTATGTAAGTGAATTTTCTCTTGAGCCTGAACAGGGTGAAAAAATCCGTGCAATTGACTTCGGTTATAACCAGGTTGGGATTATTTCCACTTCTATACTTTATAGAAAAGATAAAACTACAGTTATAGGAAAAAGAGCAGAAGATGAATGGGGAGAATCTACAACGACAGAAAAACAGGACTATACATTTAAAACACATTTTAAACCTGATATTCCGCATAGTGAAGAAGCTAAAATTGATACTGTTAATTTTTTAAAAATCCTTAAAAAAGAATGTAAAAATAGAAATGTAGATATTTTTGATAAAAATAACCTGATAATATTTGGGATACCCGCAGAAGCTGAAACTGATTATCTCAAATCTTTTGACAAAATTGTTAAAACAGCCGGTTTTAAAAATTTTCAAATGATTTATGAACCAATTGGAGCATTAATTCATCATCTACACTATGGTGACATTTCACCGTCAGATGCTGAAAAAGGTATCATGGTAATTGATTTTGGAGGCGGTACATGTGATTTTACTTTTATAAAAAATCTCGAAACTAATTGTATCTGGGGAGACATTACTTATGGAGGCCGACTTTTTGATGATCTTTTCTTTCAATGGTATTCTGAGCAAAATTCACAAAAGTCCAAATCACTTAAAAAAAACAATAGTGAATATTATGTACACTGGGTACTCTGCAGAAAAGCAAAAGAATATTTTTCAGATGTAATGCATACAGATAGAAATGATATTTTAAGCACTGCATTAGGTAATGTCAGGCATTATGGGAGTTTAAATAAACTCAGCTGGAATAGTTTTATCAATAAAGCGTCATCATTCATTCCTGACCGATCTTTCAAGGATTTGAAAAAAACATACGAAGACGAATTACTTGTATCCACTATACCTAATTCAAATAGTGAAGAAATTAAACCTTTAAAAACTAATTTATTTGGATATAATCAACCCAAAAACAGACAGGGAATCAACCTTGTTAAATGGTTTGAAAAAACTTTAATAGACGGACTTAAAAATAACAATATTAAACAAGAAGATGTTTCTAAAATTATTTTGACAGGTGGTAGCAGTCAATGGTTGTTTGTAAAAGATATCGTTAACAATACTTTTAAATCTGATAGTCAGCCCAATTTTATTTTAAGAAGTCAAAATCCAAAATCTGCAATAAGTGAGGGATTGGCAATACTTCCTTTTTTACGAAATAAACTTGAAACTACTTCGATTTCATTAAAAAAGGATTTAAATAAGTTCGTAGATACAATTCTCATAAAAGATATAAAACAAAAACTACAGAATTCTTTTGATAACTTATCAGCTTTGATAAACAATAAATTTCTAATGTGTTTTGAAAATAGTATAAATTCCTATAAAGAAAAAGGCGGCAGTGTTGAATCGTTTGAAAAAAGTATTATTAATGAGTTTACTTTGCTTAAAAAAGAATTAAATCAATCTACTATTGATGATATAGTCAGCATTAATCAGGGTATTAAAGATTTTGTTTATGCTGAAATCAATAAATGGTTTACCAGTCATGGAATAAAATATTTCGGTAGAACATTTGGAGAAAATCTTAAACTTAATAATATTGAAGGTAAAGAAGTTTTTGATGTATATTCCAAAATTTATTCCTTAGTCGAGTATTCTATTGAATGCATGGTTGCTGCATTTTTAGGCACTGTTTGCGGAGGAAAAGGGCTTGCTCTTATAGCATCAGGCCCAATAGGGTGGATAGTTGGAGCTGCTATTGGTTTAGTAATATCATACCTTGCTTTAAGGTATGGAAGAAAACAGACACAGGAACAGTTAAAACGAATTCCAATCAGTCCATATATTTTAAAATTAATTTTTAATAAAACTGTTATTAATTTTCTAATAAATAAACAAAAGAAAAAATTTCATAAGCAAACAAAAAATAATTACTCTGATATAATTAATTCATTCGAAGATAAAGTTAAAATTGAGATTAAAGAAAATATAGGAAAAGTTATTTCACAACTGACAATTCTTAATCAAATACCATCATGCGAATAATAACACTGCCCAATATGAACGTGATGATATAACTGTAAACTTAATACTGGGATAATTTTAATTATTCCGAAGGTGTTTTTGTTTTCGGAATTTCAACTGCCCAATCTGAGGCTGGATGAGGCGATAGATCTTCGAAAAATGAATTGGCTTGAGTATATTACATTTGGAATGCGGAAATTTATTTCCGCTTTAGCTTAAGGAGACTTGTCTCCGATGTCCATACCCCCTACCGGAGATAAGTCCTGACACTACTTTTCCAGAAAAAGAATTTTAAAATTTAAAAATTCTTTTCCTGAAAAACTATATAAGAGAAATTAAAAATTTCTCCGAAACCGACGACTGAAATTTCATATAAAAACAAATTCTTGTTATTCGAAGCTACCCACTTAACGCTTAATCATAATAAATTCTAATTAACTTTTACGCGTTTATCTTCATTTCTTTACTGTCCATAGTAAGTAAACTGGATAATAACTTCCAGCCACGCCTTTTGTTTTTTTGAATATTGTGCCTAAATCATGGGTGTTTGTCTGAAAAGTTGAACTGCAAATTTAATGCCCAATTAAATGGCAATTGATTTACACTCATAGTAAAATTAGATATTTACTATAAAAATGCCATTCAAGGAGTTTATGGAAATACTAGTGACCAAATTAATTTTACGTCCTATTATAATTTAGAAACACTGATGATTTCTATTAAAAATAATAGTATAAATTTTAAATAATTTAGTCTTGTAATTATTTAATAAAGATACATATAAAGTTTATTGAATGATTTTTACGTAAGCAAATCACATATATATAAATACATTTTTATAATATACGAACTTACATACAATGCCCAAAAAAAACAACTACAAATTGACAATTTGTAGTTGTTTTTTATGACTTAATTCAAACACTCTAAAAAAAGTTTTTTAAAGTGATAATTCTTATCATTTTATTTTTACTTTTATTGGATATGTTTTAAAGTTTTATTTTTTTTCTTTATCTTTTACGTTTTTAACCCACTCATTAAGCTGTTTCTGCATTTCTGCTAAATATTTTTTTACACCTGCATTATCCAGAGCTTTTAAAAGTTTGGGTACATAAACTTTAGGATCTACTGCTCCGGTAAATAGATCAGCTTTATACTGATGTACAACATTTAAAATGGCAGCAAACTCAGTCTGAACAGGAGTTAAATTTGGATGAAATCCCAGAATCTGTGATTCTTTTGCTGAAGCATTCCATGCTTTAAACTGTTCCCATTTAGTTTCAGGATCTTTCGGCAGAAGATAAGTGATAAACTCATTGCCAAGGGTATAATCAGGCATGATATAATTAGAATGTGCAGGAAGATATTTAATTCTGTTCGGAGCGGTTTTTTTATAGTGAACACCTTCGATACCATAGTTCAGCAGATTTCTGAGATATACATCAGTATTCAGAAGATTTAAAAACTTCATACAGAGATCAGGTCTCTTTGAAGTTTTAACAATACCTACCATAGCTCCCATTACTGACTGATTTGTAGTTATTGGGGTAATACCTGGAAATGATACCATAGGATAACCGTTTGTCTCACTCCATACTACATCGGCACATGGCTGATACTGCTGATTATCAACTGCTATTTTTTCTGCTAATACCAAACTCATATTATTCTTAACAGTTGCTGCTGAGCCCGGGATATAACCTTTGTTAAATAATTCATGATACAGTTCAAAATAATCCATCACTTCTTTTGATTCATACTGGTTAAAAACTTTGAAGTTGCCTTCTTCCATTTTAACAGCACCGGGTATACTTATGTCTTGCTGGAGGTAATTCTGATCCTGAAGAACATATACCTGATTTCCCCAGTATGCGTAGGTTGTAATTCCCTTAGGTCCTAATTTTTCTTTTGCAACTTTAAAATACGGAATAATGGATCTTAAAGATTCCAAACCTGCATTTGGCTTAAAATCAGATATTTTAAAACCGAGTTCTTTCAAAAACTTAGCATTAAATCTATATGCACTCTGCTGTGCAACTTCTTTATTACAGGCAATTGCATACAGTTCGCCATCTACTTTAGGACCTTCAAGGAATGCAGGAGACAAAGCCTTCTTTATACCCTGACCGTATTTTTCAAGAAGTTCATTCATTGGATGCAGAGTGCCAATTGAGACATTAGTCAAATAATTATTTGCCCATGCACATGTAAAGACGAGATCCATATCTCCTCCGCTTATCATATTTACACCCATTTTCTGGTTATAATTAGCGAAGTTGATTACAGTGATATCCAGTTCAACACCAATCTTTTTCCTAAGATATTCATTGGCTTTTTTAAGAACCATCGGCATATCTCTCTGCTGTCCAATTGCTACTGTATACCAATTTATTGTATATGGATTTTTTTCAGTTCCCTGTTTTGAAGCAGGAACATCATCACCACCACCTGAGCAGGAAATAAGAATTAATGCGGATAGAGAAACTAACCCCAGAAACAGGAACAGTTTTACTTTTACTTTTGAAATTAAACTCATGATCATATAAATCTTTTTCACCTCCATTAAATATTAATATTAGAAATTGACGAATTATAAATTTTGTGTTTAGTGTTTTGTGTTTAGTGTTTTGTGTTTTGTGTTTAGTGTTTTGTGTTAGGGAAAAATCAATAATCCTGAATTTTAATAATTTATATAAAAATCATTCCTACTTAACACTTAAAACCTAACACCTAACACTCAGTGTCAATCAATCCTTAACTCCTCCAACAGTCATACCTGCAACAACATATTTCTGGAAGAACGGATAAGCACACAATATTGGTATAGTAGCAAGTATTACTATTGCAAATATTGCTGTCTGTGTCGGCATATTCCGTAGCATCTCAGCACTGTTCATTCCCAGTGAACTGGCATTATTTATTATAAACTGCAGATTGTTCTGAGTATTCTGCAACAGCAGCTGAATAGGAGTTAACGAAGCTTTATTTATAAACAGAAGAGGATCCCAGAAATCATTCCAGTAACCTACTGCAGTAAGAAGAGATATTGTAGCTATGCCGGGTTTTGCTAAGGGGACTACAATCTGATAAAATATTCTAAATTCACCCGCACCGTCAATCCTGGCTGCTTCAATTAGAGCCGGATGAATTTGTGTTTTGAAATAACTTCTCAGGATTAGAATATAAAACCCATTCATTGCCAGCGGCATAATCAGCCCCATCATTGAATTTTTGAACCCGTAAAGATGTACAGACACTATATAAAACGGCACCCAGCCTGCTGTGAATATATAAGGCAGGAGAGCATAAAAAGTAAAGAATTTTCTATATTTGAAATCTTCTCTTGATATTGCGTAGGCATAGATAGTCGAAAGAAGCATTGAAAAAATTGTTCCAACAACTGTCACAATAATTGTGATCATATAGGAATGCGCAATCTGCGATCCGACTTTAAATATATAACGATATGCTTCAAGACTGAATTGAGCAGGTATTAACCTGTAGCCATACTGTAAAATTGAACTTTCGGATGAAAATGAAATCATAAACAATAAAATAATGGGATAGACACATACAAATGCTACAATCAGCATTACTATTCCAAGAATTAGATTACCTCTGCGTGAAAGTTCACATGCTTTTCTTCTAGCCATAATAAAGTTCTCCTTTCTTAAAACTAAGCAAGCTTAGCTATATTTTTTCATTCGTTGCGTAGCTTTAAGTTTCACAACGATAAAAGTTATTACTATAAGAGCTACGCTCTCTTAAAACATTGCATTTTCATTATCAAACTTGCGCATCATTCCGTTAAAAACCAGAACAAAGATCAAACCCACAATAGATTGGTAAAAGCATGTAGCTGTGGACATTCCTATATTCTCAGTAGTCATCAGCATACGATACATATATGTAGGTATAACATTAGTAGTGCTCAAAATTGCCCCTGAATTTCTGGGTCCGAACCAGAACAGTCCGAAATTACCGACAAAAATTTGACCGAGCCCAACAAGCACCATAACTACAATTATCGGTTTTATTCCCGGAATTGTTATATATCTGATCTGCTGCCATTTACTGGCGCCTTCAATTTCAGCAGCTTCATACAACTGTCTGCTGATCCCGACAACTGCGGCGAGATATATAATCGAGGTGTATCCTACAATCCACCACAAATCAGCTAGAATCATAACAAAAATCCATACATCTGGTAACTGGTACCAGTGAATCGGTGCAACCCCAAACCATTTTAATATTCCATTAACACTTCCATACTCAAAACTGAGAAAACTCCATATGATATAGCCTATAACCACCCAGGTAACAAAATAAGGAGCAAATACTAAAGTCTGAAGAATCTTAGCGAACTTCTTATTAAGGAGTTCATTAAAACCAATGGCAATTGCAATGGATAAAACAGTTCCGAGAACGATAAATGCTAAACCGTATCCTAAAGTATTTCTTGTAATAATCCAGGCAGCATTGGATGAAAAAAGATACTCAAAATTTTTAAAACCTACCCAGGGACTTTCCCAAAAACTTTGAAAAAAACCTCCTGTAGAAGCATGGAACCGTTTAAATGCCAAAAGCAGTCCTGCCATAGGCACATAGGTCATAAGAAAAAACCATATTACTCCGGGTAGAACCATAAGACCATACATAACACTCTTATTAATCCGGAATCGTGAAGAGTACTCGGAATCAAATTTATTAGTTGACATTAAATAAAAATCCTCCTTTAGATTTTCTCAGTATGCCATGAAGGTTTACTGATTTATTAATTAATTAAAGCATAAGAAATTATTTTAAAATGTGTATCAAAATATTATGAATAGTAACGTCAGAATTCACATTGCATGAAGGCTTCAGTCTAAGTCTAAATAAAAAAAAGGTCTGAAAAAGGTCTGAAATAAATATAAAAATATTCTTTTAAAATATATGAATTGTAACTTAATAAATAATGTAGCCAAATTAAATTACATACAGTAAAATAAAAAACAACTGTCTATAGATAATATTGACAGTTGTTTTTCAAATTATTTGCTTTTATTTTTCTTCACCCATACATCAAGTTGTCTTTGCATCTCTGCCAACAGTTTGTCAACTCCTGCAACTTTTAAAGCTTCCATATACTTAGGAAGCACAACCTTTGGGTCAACAGTTCCTGTCATAAGATCCGCATTATACTGTTGTGTTTTATTAACAACAGCAGCTAATACTGCTTCAATAGGATTAATATTCATGTGAAATCCCAGAATTTGTGAAGGAATTGCAGAGGCATTCCATTTCTCGAACTTTGCCCATTTATCATCCGGATCACCAGGTAAAAGATATGTAATAAACAAATTTCCCAAAGTAAAATCTGCCATAATATAGTTATTATGTGCAGGCAGATATTTTATCCTATTAGGTCCTGTTTTCTCATAATGGATACCTTCTATTCCATAGTTAAGAAGATTTCTAAGATAAACATCTGTATTCAGAAGATTTAAAAACTTCATATTAAGATCAGGTCGTCTCGCGTTAATTGACATTCCAATCATAGCACCTGTTACTGAAGAGTCGGTAATAATAGGCTTAAAAACAGGAAAAGAAACTATTTTATATCCAGCACTAAGGCTCCAGGAAACATCTGCAAATGGTTGATATTGAGCAGTGTCACATCCCATCTTCTCAGACATAGTAATACTGTTACCATCATCTTGAAGTGCTGCATTCTTAGGGATATAACCTTTTTTATAATATTCATGATATAGACTTAAATATTCCTGAAACTCTTTTGTCTCCCATTGATTAACAATTTTATAATTATCTTTTCTTAAAACTACAGCTCCTGGCAATCCTGAATTCCCAAAAATATAGGTCTGATCAGGAAGAAGATAATCTATGGTTTTCCAAATGGAAAATGGTATTACTCCATCATTATGCATTTTCTTATTTTCAGAAACGGCTTTTAAATATGGTTCAAGAGATCTCAGAGTATTTAAACCTTCGTATTTCTTAAAATCAGATAGTTTAAAACCAAGTTCTTTCATAAAATTATCAGTAATTCTTACAACCTGCTGCTGTGCAACTTCTTTATTACATGGAATTGCATAAAGCTCTCCTTTTACTTTAGGACCTGATAGAAAGTATGGATTTAAAACTTTTTTTATTCCCTGACCATACTCATCAAGCAATTTATTTAGAGGATAAAAAGCACCTCTATTTGCCTGATTTATATAGTTATTAGTCCAGGAGCAGGTAAAAGCAAGATCATAATTCTGACCAGACATTGTAATCATACTCATCTTCTGATCATAGTTAGCCCAATCAATAATTGTGATATCGAGTTCAACTCCGATTTTTTCACGAAGATATTCATTCGCTTTAGCCTGTACCATCGCCAAATCTTTTTGAGAAGTTCCGATTGTATACCAGATTATGTTATAGGGATTTTTCGCAGTGCCCATTTTGACTGCAGAATCACCACATGAGTTCAAAATAAAAACAGATAAAACAAACAATAAACTTATAATATATTTTTTTTTCATATCAATCTTTTACACCTCCTACGGTCATGCCAGAAACAACATATTTTTGAAAGAACGGGTAAGTGCATAATATTGGAATAGTAGCCAATACTAAAATAGCAAAAATAGCAGTCTGAGTAGGCATATGTTTTAACAGTTCAATACTGTTTGTCGACATTGAGCTGGAATTGTTAATAATAAACTGCATATTCGCCTGCGTTTTTTGAAGCATTAACTGGACGGGGGTCATTGAAGGTTTATCTATATAAAGAAGCGGATCCCACCAATCATTCCAATAAGCTACGGCCTGAAGTAGAGATATTGTAGCAATACCGGGCTTAGAAAGAGGAACAACAATTTTATAAAAAATTCTAAACTCCCCTGCTCCGTCAATTCTTGCAGCTTCTATTAAAGCGGATGGAATTGTTGTCTTAAAATATGTTCTCATAATAAGAATCAAAAAAGGACTAATAGCCAAAGGTATAATTAGCCCTAGAAAAGAATTTGTAAATCCAAGCAGTTGTGAGTTTATCAAATAAGTAGCAACAAATCCTGCATTAAAAAGAAGAGGAAATAGAGCAAAGAAAGTAAAGAATTTTCTGTATTTAAAATCATCTCTTGAAATACCATACGCGTAAAGTGTAATAAGACAAACAGATAAAATAGTTCCACCTACAGTAACTATTATTGTAATCATGTATGAAGTTAACAACTGAGAACCAATTTTGAATAAATATCTATAAGCCTCAAGACTATAATGTGCCGGGAAAAAATTAAACCCATTCATTACAATAGATTTTTCAGCAGAGAGTGAGATCATAAACATTAAAATAATCGGATAGATACAAACTACAGCCACAATACCGACAATAATACTTAAAGTAACATTTGAGGTTCTTGAAATATCAGTGGGTTTTCTTTTTGATTTTTTTCTTACTATCATATTTTATATTTCCTTAAAACTGTGCATTTTCAGGGTCAAATTTACGAAGAGATCCATTAAAGACAAAAACTAAAATAAGTCCCATAACAGACTGATACAGACAGGCCGCAGAAGTCATTCCTACGTTAGAAGTAAACATCAAAGCACGAAATGTATAAGTATTAATAACCTGTGTAACAGGGAAGAGAGACCCGGATTTCATGGGGGCAAAATAAAACAGTCCAAAATTACCCTGAAAAATCCCTCCAATAGCAATCAGAACCATCACAATTATCATTGGTTTAATGCTAGGAATAGTAATAAACCTAATCTGCTGCCATTTACTTGCTCCCTCTATTTCTGCAGCTTCATAAAGCTGCTGACCAATTCCCAGAATAGCCGCTAAATAAATAATTGAAGAATAACCTATTGTCCACCACATGTCGACAATCACAAGAATATACGGCCAGACTCCTTGCTCATTATACCAGTTAATCGGCGTAATATTGAAAAGTTTAAGTAAACCATTGACTGCACCATGTTCATAACTCATAAAACTCATTACAAGGTATCCTATAACAACAGGCGTAATAAAATACGGACAGAATATAAGAGTTTGAAATAATTTAGAGAGTTTTTTATTTAACATTTGACTAAAACCTATAGCAAGGAAAACTGAAAGAAATGTTCCTAGCAATATAAAAACAATATTGTAACCCAGTGTATTTCTGGTAATTACCCATGCTTCATGGGAAGAAAAAAGATAGGTAAAATTATCAAACCACACCCATTTACTTTTAAAGAGACTGTAAAAAAAACCTCCTCTATAAAAATGAAACTGTTTAAATGCCAAAATCAGACCAAACAACGGAAGATACATTTCACAAATAAACCATATGACACCGGGTAAAAGCATCAGCATGTATAATATATTTTTGTTTAGTCTAAAACGAGTTTTATACTCAGAATTAGTAGTTGACATTAAATAATAATCCTCCCTTTGTTTGTTTAGTAAGCTATTTAAAATTAGTGTACATTTAATACTACAAACGGCCATGTTCCTGTTATTAACAGGATTATAATTATTTATGTATCAGGATAAAATTATAATTAACAAAAGTTAAAAATAAATATAGTTTTTTCGTTCTTATTGTCGGGCATAGCTCGCAAACAGACTTGTCAGGGCGTAGTCCCGTGAATGTGATTACTTAGCGCTCTAGCGGTTATAAATCTTTAGACTTATATAACTAAAGCAATAAAAAATTGAAGACAAAATTAATATTGTCTCATTACATTCTAAATCAACCATTTAAAATGAATAATTTGAATAAAATGAATATTTGTATAGGTGTTACAGACAATAGATCCTTATGAAGTAAGAGTTGGAAAGTTATAATTTTTAAGGCTATAAGGTTAAACGTTGGATAAGAAACAACCTTAAACCTTATAACAATTAATTAGAGGGTCTACGAAAACTATTTTTTGCTTTTAAAATGTCACTCTATTTTATTGATTTTATCACCAATTTTGATTTTTTACTGTAGACACTCTAATTAAAATTCAAATGTCCGTTCCGTCGTA
>Ga0307987_1001880_pt1 | contig 11275 bp, 6 predicted proteins | sample EllFjometagen181_FD_203157 | JGI IMG/M metagenome (GOLD analysis project Ga0307987, IMG submission 203157) | Marine microbial communities from Ellis Fjord, Antarctic Ocean - #181 | ecosystem: Environmental > Aquatic > Marine > Unclassified | place: Southern Ocean | collected 2014-10-08 | reverse complement strand
CTCCAGAATTAGCGGTCAATTCAGAGAATTGACCCTACAAATATTGTGGAAGGGATTTTATGATTACATATATGCTACCTCATTGGACTGTAATATATTAGAGCGTGTTTTATACCATAGAAATATGCGGGGACATGTAGGGGACTTGTAAGGGACATGTAGGGGACTTGTTATTGATTTCCAATGGCAATAACTTACTTGAAATTAAATTTTGTAATGATTCTAATATAATTAATTCTGATATCCCTATTTTACTTGAAAGCAGAGAAACAACTCTCACAATATTTTGCCGGAGAAAGACAAATATTTGATATTCCGCTTAAACCAATAGGAACAGATTTTCAATTATCTGTTTGGAATGAACTTCAGAAAATACATTATGGAGAAACTATCTCTTATCAGGAACTAGCAGAAAAAGTTGGAGATAAAAATAGATCGCGTGCTGTAGGAAATGCAAATGGCAGAAATCCGATTCCGATAATTATTCCCTGCCACAGAGTTATTCGTAAAAATGGTGATCTTGGTGGTTTTGGTGGTGGAATAAAGATAAAGGAGAAATTACTGGAACTGGAAAGAAAATAGCTCACGGATTTACACTGGATAAACACGGATATAAGGAAAAAATAAACCACGAATTCCTCAAATTGACACAAAGTAAAAAAGTAATGTCCTTCTCGTGAAAACGAGAGTTTGAGATTTTGTTTGATTGAATGTAATTATTCAACTAAAATTATAGTTATCATCCCCATTACCTATTCATGATTTAAGAATGACAGTTTTCTTACATATTTTCTCCGACATCCCTCGCCTATCTTAGGAGAGGGACTGATGGTGAGGTAGTAAAAGAAAAAAACCTTCCAAGTATCAAACTCAGAAGGCTTAATTATTTTTTTAGCATCTTAGCGTACTTTGCGGTAAAACCTACTTAATCATTCCCAAAACTTTATTTGCATTCTCTATAAATGAGTGAAGTTCCTTGCCTGAAAATCTTTTTTGTTCTAACATTGCAAGATCATGAATATGGTTTGTGAGAAGATTCACTTTATCAGTTTCACCCTTTTCATTTAACTTAAGTATCTTCTTAATGGTCTCATTTTTTGGATTTACGATAAGTGTATGATTTTTGAGCATATCCATTCCATTATCTGGCTGATTCATCATGTTCATTTCCTGGAATCTTCGCATGAATTCATTGAATACGATCATAGCGGGGATATCTTTAGACTTGAGATGTTTTGTTTCTGTTTTGATTTCGATGAAAGCTTTTTGTACGATCTCTGCAAAAGCTTCTTCACCCAGATCATTTTTAACAGGTTCTGAAACCTCATAAGGCTTTATTTTTGTATTATCATCTTTAGTAGTAATGAAAGGAGTTAGCATAGTTGCAGCTTTGGGATACTTTTTAATGAAAGCGGCATAATCATCTTTACTAAAACTTGCTTCAATTTCATCATTCAGTGCTTTGTTGAAAATCATCTCGATCTTACTTGAGTCTTCAGTTTTTTTACCATCACTTTTATCAACAAGGTTATCATTAATCTCAGAATCTATACGAACAAAAGTAACCTCATTATTTTTCATTTCCAGATGTTGGAAAATGTGATTATCTAGAACTGAATTAGAATAAATTACACCAATACCTTGTTCTTTCATTAATCTGAGATATGAAACTTGAGTATCTTCACTTTGAGCGTAATATACTTTTTGAGGTTTATCTTCAGATTTATTTCTAGTTTTATATTCTTCAATAGTTACATAATCATCCTCAGTAGTCTTAAAGATCAGTTGGTCTTTCATTGAATCTGCAAATTTTTCATCTGTAAGAACTCCATATTTTATGAATTGGTTAATGTCTTCCCAGAAGCCTTCAAATTTCTTTCTATCAGTTTTAAAAATATTTTTAAGACTGTCAGCTACTTTTTTGATGATGAATTTAGAGATCTTTTGTACTTGTTGATCTTGCTGTAAGAAGCTTCTAGAAACATTTAATGGAATATCTGGAATATCTATTCCACCTTTTAAAAGTAACAAAAATTCAGGGATTATCCCTTTTAGGTCATCTGCTACAAAAACATTATTGCAGAATAATTTCACTTTACCAGTATTCAATTCCAATTGATTTTTAATCTTTGGAAAATAGAGGATTCCTTTCAAATTAAATGGAAAATCTACATTGAGATGTATCCAAAATAACGGTTCATTGTAATCATGGAATAATTGCTTATAAAATTCCTTATACTCTTCTTCCGTTACGTCTTTAGGATTCCGTAGCCACAGTGCTTCGGTCTGATTTACTGCTTCTTTCTCTTTATTTACAAAAATAGGGAAAGGCATGAAATTACTATATTTTTCTATAAGCTCTTTAATTTTACTATCTTCTAGATATTGATCATTGTCTTTATTTAGATGAATTGTTACAGTTGTTCCAACTGTTTTTCTTTTTCCTTCAGAAGCTACATAGTCAGTTTCTCCTTCACATTCCCAAAATGCCGGTTTTGTTCCCTTCTTGTAGGAAAGCGAATCGATTGTAACCTTTTTGGCAACCATAAAACTTGAATAAAATCCAAGCCCAAAATGACCTATTATTGTAGATTGTTTGTCTTTAAACTTCTCAACAAAATCTTCAGCTCCAGAAAATGCAATCTGATTGATATATTTCTTAATCTCAGAAGCTGTCATCCCTAAACCATAATCTATTACCTGAATTGTATTTTTCTTCTTATTGGTCTTAATTTCTATCTTGAGATCATCTTTCAAATCTGCATCAATAGCCTTTCGTTTATTCATCGCATCAATAGAGTTTGATATAAGTTCTCTTAAAAAAATATCATGCTCAGAATATAACCATTTTTTTATTATTGGAAAGATATTCTCAGTGTGGATAGATAACTTCCCTGTATTTTTATCTGCCATTTCTGTCTCCTTTACATAAATTTAATTTCTGAGATAATTTAATTCGAAGTGATTATTTGTCAAATAAAATTAGCACTCCCATTTTAGGAGTGCTATAATAAGTTACTACTACAGTATTAATCTATTGTTACAATCTTAACGTTTTCTTCCTCATCAGTCTCAATAAAAGAAACTTTAATGATTTCCTCACCTGAGGTTGGAACATATCTCCCTACATAATCGGCATGTATTGGAAGCTCTTTATGACCTCTGTCAATAAGCACGCATAGCTGAATCTCTTTGGGTCTGCCAATATCGAGAACCGCATCAATAGCAGCTCTAACAGTTCTACCTGTATAGAGAACATCATCGATTAAAATAATCTTTGCATTTTCTACTTCAAAATCGATTTGAGACCCCTTATGAATTGGGTTTTCAGCAACTTTAGAAAGATCATCACGATATAGTGAGATATCAATTATTCCAGTTTTTACATCAAGTTTTTCAATTTCGTTTAAATATTTGGAAAGTCTATCTGCCATAGGAACACCTCGGCTTTTTATGCCAACAAGATAGACATCATCCATTGATTTATTATATTCAACGATTTCCAAGGCAATTCTTCTCATTGAGCGTTCAATAGCTCTTACATCCATAATTTTACTTTTTGTCTTCATAGGCTCCTCAGTTTTTTAATTTTTTGAATTTTATTTTATACAATACACCATTCTCTTTCACAAAATCTACTTTTGCAGATAGTTGTAATATTAATAATCTTATTAATTCCATACCAGTTGATTCAGGATTTTTATAATCAATTTCATTTGGAAAACTTTCTCCATTGTTGCTGATCTCAAGATTATAATAATTATTTTTATCTTCTTTCATGTTAATAGTGATCTCGCCTTTTTTGTTTCCATTAAAACCATGCTTAACAGCATTCGTTACGATTTCATTTACAAGTAATCCACATGGGATAGCTGTGTTCACATTAAGATAAACATCTTCTATATTTATAATTGGAGTTATTCTGGAATGACTGATACTATAAGAGTTGAATATGTTAATTATTAGTGATCTCACATATTGGTTAATATCAACAATCGCAAGATTATCTGACAAATACAATTGCTCTTGAACTAATGACATAGACATAATCCGATTATGTGTATTTGTAAACATATTTAATGATTCTTTATTTGTGGAAGATCGGGATTGGATATTTAAAATGCTGGCGATAATTTGAAGATTATTGTTAACTCTATGATGAATTTCTTTAAGCATAACATCTTTTTCATCAAGTGAAGATTTAAGTTTAATTCCTGTCTCTTTTCTTACTTGTATCTCCTTTCGTAAGTTTTCATTTGTTTCAACAAGTTCTGATGTTCTAAGATCTACTTGATCTTCCAATTCATCATTCGCTTTACTAAGTAGTTTATTGTGTTTCTTTTTTTTATTGTAATTATAAGATAAGAAGAGAGCTGTCATAATAGATATTAGCAAAAATAAAAATAATATGAGTTTAAATGATTTATCTTTTCCTAATTGGAGTTTGTAAATTTGATTAACTTTGAGTAATATTTCTTTCTCGTGCAATGTTTTTCCGATAGTGAAATTTGTTCTGTATTGAGCAATTCTCTCACTGGTCTCTTCATTAAAAAGTGAATCTCTAATTATTGAACATTTATTTTGATACAAATATGCTTTTTGATAATCATGAATATCTAAGTATCGTTCAGACATCAACTCATAAACATCTCCGATAACATCTCGAGCCTTGATCTCTCTTGCAACTTCCAAACTTTGTCCTAAATGATAATCAACCTGCTTATAATCCTTCTTTAAAAGAAAGATATTGCCTAGATTTTTTGAAGTGTTAGCATAACCGTATTTATCAGACACTTTTTGTTTAAATACAAGTGCTTTTTGATAATTGTACAATGCCTCATCGATCTTTCCCTGTTCTTCGTAAACAACCGCTATATTATTCAAACTTATCGCAATTCTTTTTTCATCAACATTCTCTTCATTAATTTTCAGGGCTTCATAGAGATATCTTAACGCACATTCATAGTCTTCTAAGTGCAAATATATGTTTCCAATATTATTTAAAGTAGATTGCGTGCTTTTATTACTCTTTCGTTTATATTCTAAAGATCGTTGATACATCTCTAATGCTTTTGTGTAATCACTAATCCTAACATAAATATTACCGAGATTATTTAGGGTTGATTGAATCTTTGGATCATCTGTTTTTTCTCTGATATTTAGTGAATTGAGAAAATTTTTCATTGATTCATCATACAATCCTAAACGAAAATAAACACTTCCAAGATTATTGTATGATAATGATTGTCTCTTTTGGTCTTCTAGTGCAATAAATATCCCTAATGATCTAGTATAATAATCCAGAGCATTAGAGAAATCTCCGGTGTACCAGTAAATATGACCAATATTATCATATACATTTGCAATATCACGATCTGATTTTAATCTTCTAAAAATATCCAAAGCTAGTTGATAGTTTTCAAGAGCTTGATCATAATCATAAGTTTTTCTAAAAACATGCCCGATATTGTTCAAAGCATCTGCTTTCCCTTCTTCATCATTAATTTTCTTTGCAAGTTCAAAAGATTGAGCAGCACAATCATAAGCGATCTCAGGATTAATTCGTATATAAAGCAAGGAAAGTTTATTCAACACAGTAATTCTGTCTTTACCACTAACTTCATTCAGAACTGCTTCCAGACTATCAATTTTAGAAATTGACATCAGCTTAGTAGAAAAGATTATCAATATTAGAAATATGAGATACTTCTTTCTATGCAAAATTCCTCCTAAAAATTATTCATTAATGTTGAAGATCAGGCTAAATGCAACTCCTTCATTTCTTTCGATGATTAAATCAGCTTCTAATTGCAATTGTAATATTTCAACAAGACGCATACCAAAGGAACTTAGGTCGGTCATATCAAAATCTTTGGGCAAGTCAACACCATTATTCCATACTGTCAAATGCAATTTCCCGTTATCTAGCTTATTCATAGAAATTTTAATTATGCCCTGTTTGTCTTCTGGAAATCCATATTTCAAAGCATTTGTAATCAGTTCATTTATAATCAATCCGCATGGGATTGCAGTAGAAATATTCAAATTAATATCATTGATATCTAATTCATAACTAATTCTATTACCACTAATATTAAGAGAAGCGAACAAATTTTTGATAAGTGATTCAGCATATTCCCTGAAACTTATTTCTGAAAGATTATCTGATCGATATAGTTTTTCATGAACAAGAGACATAGATTTAACACGATGCTGACAATTACGGAATAATTGAATAGCATATTCATCATCAACATAAGATGCTTGTAACTTTAACATACTTGAGATTATTTGAAGATTATTTTTTACACGATGATATATTTCTTGAAGCATTACTTCTTTCTCACGAAGCTGAGATTTAATTTTTTCTTCAGCTTTTCTGATATCTGTTATATCTACAAAAATACCGATCGCACCAATAAAATCCTCATTTTTATTCAGTGGACTAGCTGTTACTGAGATAAGTCTTTTTTCCCCGTCTTTGCGAATAATTTCCACTTCATACTTTGAACTTAGACCTTTAATCCGGTTATCAGTCTCCAATTGAAACCGTTTAAAATCGTTTGCTGAGACTAATTTTTTAAAGTTCATATTCTCGAAATCTTTATCAGGATAACCAAATATTTTTCTCGCAGCTTTATTAGTGAAAGTTAAATTCTCAGATTCATCGGCAATAACCATACCTTCTTCAATAGATTCAACCAAATATTTGTATTGTCCTTCACTCTCAATAATTCTATGGGCAGCATTTCTACAATCTGTTATGTCGGTTGCTGTTCCTAAAACTACAACCAAACCATCTATTATTGTACGAGAATTCAAGATCTCTATCCATCTTACTTTGCCTTGTTTAGTAATAATTTTGAAGTCATACTGTTGGATAACATCCTCACCCTTAATTCTATCAAATCCTCTTGACATAACCTTCTCTTTATCCTCGGGATGAACAATATCAAAGAATTTTTTAGTAAGTAGTTCCTTTTGTGAGTAACCTGTCATTTTTGAAGTAGTAGGATTCACATATGTAAATCTACCTTCCATATTGAAGGTGAACACAGAAATTGAAATATTCTCTGTTAGTTGTCTGAATTTATGCTCACTATCAATTAACTTATCCTCAGTTTCTTTTCTAATGCTGATATCATTAATTTTTTTCCTATACAAGAAGAATAAGAAAGCCAAAACAATTGAGCCGAAAATCAAACCAAGAACTAAGATTGTAGTAATACGTTTTTGATATTTTCTACTCTCTTGTAAACTATTTATCTTTGCTTCTTGATTCTCGATCTCAAATTGATTTTGGATAGTTGCAATTTTCTGAATTTTTTCTTCAGAATAAATTGAATCATGAATTACTTTATGTAACTCTAAAAATTTAAACGCCCTTTTATAATCTCCAATTGCTGCATAATACAGTGAAAATGATTCGTAGTTATCAGAGATGAGGTCTGTTAAGGCTATTTCTTCTGCTAATTCTAAACTTTTTAAAAGATATTTATTTGCTTTTTCATATTGTTCTAAAACTAAATATGTAGAACCAAGCAGGTTGCAAGTATGGGCAACACCCTCAGGAATATTTGTTTCTTCAAATAGTGCCAGAGCCATGAAGTTATAATTAATTGATTCTATATAGTTTTCTTCTAATTTATATATATTAGATAAGTTATTATAACAAAATGCCATCCCATATTTATCATTAATTTTCCTCATACTACTTAATGCTTGCTCCAAAAAATCAGTAGCTTTATCAAATTCTTCTGAAGCTATGTGAACTAATGCAATGTTGTGAAGAATTTTTGAGATTCCTGCTTCATCACCAGATTCTTGTCTATTTTGTAATACAATTTCATAGTACTGAAGTGCGTGAGTATAATCTTCTAAATTTAAATATATATTCCCAAGATTATTAAGAGCGCTTGTTAAATAATCTGTTTCATTTGAAAATTCAAATATTTTTATAGCCTTTAATGCAAATTCTAAAGCCAAAACATATTCGGCCAATTGGGTTTTTGCTATTGCTATATTTAGTAAGGATACACCAGTTCCCTTACTATATGAAATTGATTCTGCCAATTTAAGCGCACTATTATATTCACTGAAAGCTTCTTGATAACTTCCAGAATACTCAAACGCTACTCCCAATTGGTTTTTATAATCAACCCTCTCTTCATCATTTTTGGCAAATTTAACTGCTAATTTAGCATATTCAGCACTCTTGTCTGAAGAAATATTCAGATATTCTGTAGAAAGTCGAATACTAATTTTACCCTTGTCTGCATTTGGCTCGTTCAGTGCAATAGTTAAACTATCGATGACAGATGCAGAAACAGATAAACAAATTGTAATCATCATAATAATAAATAATATTTTTTTCATTTTATTAATTTCATTTCCTCTATTTAATAATTAATTGAAAAATCTTGGATTGATGGAAGTGTCAAATAAATAATTATTTTTTAGATAAATACTCAATTATCGTCCTGGCACTTTTTTCACCAATTCCCTTTACGCTCATTAATTCAATAATTGAAGCTTTTCCAATATTTTCTACAGAACCAAAATTTTTTAAAAGTGAGAATTTTGTTTGATCTCCAACTCCTGAGATACTATCAAGTTTACTTTTCAGTGTTCTCTTTTTTCTTCGTTTTCTGTGGAATGTAATAGCAAATCTGTGAGCTTCATCGCGAATTTTAACAAGAACACGTAGTGCTGATGAGTTACGTGGAAGAATAATCGAATTTTTATTATTCGGCAAAAAAACTTCTTCAATTCTTTTAGCTAAAGAAATCATTTCAATATCAGTTATCTTCTTTTCCTGTAAGATATTATATGATTTACTTAGTTGTCCTTTCCCACCATCAATTACAATTAGGTCTGGCTTTTCATTTTCCTCAATTTTTTGTAGATACCTTCTCATTGTTTCTTCCATTGAGGCAAAATCATCTTGTCCATGTACTGTTTCCATGATAAAATGCCTATAGTTTTTTTTCTTAGGTTTTCCATTTTCAAAAAAAACTAATGAAGATACTGTATCGGTACCCTGAATAGTTGAAATATCAATACAGATCATCTTCCTGGGAAGCTTCTTTAAACCAAGTTTATCCTTCAATTCTTTAATGGGAAATATGGTTCTATTACTTTTTCGTAGATATTTAAGCTTCTCTTCTTCCACAAAATTAAATGCATTCTCTTTTGCAATTAAGATCAAAGCTTTGTTATCTCCTTTCTTAGGTATTACCAGTTTATTTTTTAACCATTTATTAATTGTTACCATATCATCAGGTTCGATCTGCAAGAAAATTCTGAATGGAAGTTCTTCTAATTTTGTAGTATAATATTGCTTTAAGAAGGCTTCCATCATCTGAGATAGAGATGAACCTTCCGTGTTATCCAGAGCATAGATCTCCTTATTTAATAATTTACCCGAGAGTATCTTGAGCACAGCAACAGCGGCTTTATTCCCTTCCTGATATAGTCCTATTACATCACGGTTTTTTTCATCTGTGAAAAACATATTCTTAGATCTATTCAATTTTTGAACACTCTCGATTTTGTCTCTCAATTCTGCTGCTTCTTCAAATTTTAGTTCTGACGAGTATTTACTCATTCGTAAGGTAAGGTCATTTACAACTTCTTGATTTCTACCTTTTATAAATTGGATTAGTGCATTTACGTCTTTTCTGTACTCCTCCTTGCTAATATTTCCGATACAAGGTGCTGTACATTTTCCTAATTGGAAATTCATACAAGCTCTTTTAAAGATTGGTTCTCCATCAGGTATATTTCTTGTACAAGTTCTTATTGGGAAAATCCATTCCAGCATACGCATTGTTTTTCTTAAAGCTTTTGTGTCAGTATATGGTCCAAAATAAAAATCTTTAGAATCGTTTGCATTAAGTTCTCTTGTTACAAAAACTTGAGGGAAGGTTTCTTTAACAGTAATTTTAATAAATGGTTTTCTCTTATCATCTTTGAGTTGAATATTGTATTTTGGCTGGTGCTTTTTTATTAAATTTGCTTCAAGTTCAAATGCTTGATTTTCTGTTTTTGTTAAAATGTATTCAAGGTCGGTAATCTTGCTGATCATCTCTATTGTTTTATTATCAACGTGTGTGCCCGTAAAATATGAACGTACTCTGTTTCTAAGTACTTTTGCCTTTCCAATGTAGATGATCTTTTCTGATGCATTTCTCATGATATATACACCAGGGGTTGTAGGCAATAATTTTAGTTTTTGTTTTATAATTTCAGGAACTTTTTGTATCATTTTCTTTCCCATACATCAACTTTTATCTCAACATTAACAAATTCAATACTTTCCTAAATAATCTCTCTCATACTTAATAATTATCAAATTGAATAATTATTTACAATATCCGCAAAAGATACAAACGAAAATCCAAATAGAATGTAAACAAAAAATTGATTTTAATTTGACAACAATTAAAATCACATTATTCAGGTTACCCAAGGACACGGGATTGCCCATGAAAAAAGAAAGCAAAGCATTTGGAATTATTACAAGAAATTTGTTTGATTTAGAACCATATTATACTTTCCTAAAAAATGCAGCGGAGAACGGTCATATTGTTGATCATCTCATAATTGCATATGAAGGAGAGATTAATCAATCTGTTTTAGCCAAATTACAGGCTAAATGCCAGATTACTTTGATAAAACGTGGAGATTCACCCATTTTAAATTCATTTCTTTTTGAGCTTGGTTTAACAAAAGAAGAGGTTTATTCAATTCTAGGAACTCCCTTTAACAAAAAATATAAAATGATCGCTTATGGTACATCAAGAAATTATGTACTAATTGCAGCATTGATGCTTGGGATTAATTATCTCATGTTTTTCGATACAGATGTCTATCCAAAAATATTATCTCAATTTCATAATGGAAAATTCGATTTTATTAACATTGATTTTGTTGGTTCTCATCTAAAATATCTAAAAGAAAAAGATGTTTGCTTAACCACAAGCGATTATACAGGATATTATATAATTCCTCAAATAAATTTTCCTAACTTCAAAAAGTTACTATATGGTGTTCAGAAAGAAGGTATGTTTGATGCTGTTTCAACTAATAATATACCTGTCTCAAAAAAAAATCACTCTCAAAATATCGTTGAAACCCTTAAGGCTATTGGTGGGAATATGGCTCTTGATCTTTCAAGAATTGACATTCTTCCACCTTTCTTCTCTACCGCTTTAGTGCTTGATGATGAGTGTTTCTTGGGTCGAGGTGAAGATACACTATTTGGACCCGAGGT
>Ga0307987_1001879_pt1 | contig 11279 bp, 10 predicted proteins | sample EllFjometagen181_FD_203157 | JGI IMG/M metagenome (GOLD analysis project Ga0307987, IMG submission 203157) | Marine microbial communities from Ellis Fjord, Antarctic Ocean - #181 | ecosystem: Environmental > Aquatic > Marine > Unclassified | place: Southern Ocean | collected 2014-10-08 | reverse complement strand
CCTGCGGATAATTGCGGTAGAATCGTGCGGTTCGTGCGGTACCGCAAGGAACCCCGGTTTGGCAATAGCCCGGTATCAAGGACGTTTTCTACGTCGATCGCCACACGACGCTTGACACTCGACGATCTTTGACGATCTTCGACACTCGCCAACGGTGGAACCACCGTTATCGGCAGGCACGGGTCTTGCGAATAGGGTTGGCGGAGGTGAGTCCATGGGTGCTCGCGAGCGCTATCTGCTGGAAGGTCCCGATCGGCTCGGGGACGATGAACTGCTCACCCTGGCCCTGGGGACGGGCAGCGCGGGCTTGCCCGCCCGACACGTGGCGGCGGGCTTGCTGAGCCTGGCGGGTGGCGTGGCGGGGCTGCCGGCGCTGCCTGCGGGGGCCATGCGGAACCTGCCTGGGCTGGGTCCCGCCAAGGCGGTGCGGCTGCACGCAGCCCTGACCCTCGGTCGCAGGGCGCTGGTGGCGGTGGAGGACTCCCGTCCGGTGTGCTCGGCCACCGACGCGGTGACCTGGTTCCGGCCCCGCCTGGGTGCCCTGGCGCGGGAGGAGCTGCACGCCCTGCTGCTGGACCGCAGGCATCGGGTGGTGGCCTACCGGGTGGTGTCCTGCGGGAACGACGCCCACACCATCGTCGACCCCCGTCAGATCTACCGTGAGGCGCTGCTGCACCGGGCCTGCGCGGTGATCGTGGCCCACAACCACCCCAGCGGTGACCCCAGCCCCTCATCCGCCGACGTCGAGGTGAGCCTGCGCCTGCAGCAGGCCGGTCGCGTGCTGGGGGTGGAGCTGTTGGATCACGTGGTGCTGGCGGGGGGGCGCTGGTGCTCCCTGCGCGAGCAGGGCTTGCTGCCGGCCCGCTCCGCCCCCGAGACGCCCTTCGCCGCCGACTCGCCCGTGGCACCGCCAGAGGGATAGACCAATCGCCATGCTTCCCGACCTCATCACCTTCTCCACCCCCTACGGCAGTGTGCCCTTGCACACCTGGGGGTTGATGATCACCATCGCGTTTTTGATCGGGCCCTGGGTGGTGCAGAGCCGTGCACGCGAAGGCGGGGTGGATGGCGACAAGCTGGTGGGGCTGTACCTGGTGGCCATCGTCTGCGGCTTGGCGGGGGCGCGGCTGCTGCACTTCACCATGGCCGAGCCCGAGCGCTTCTTCGCCAACCCCCTGGTGTACTTTCGCATCTGGGAGGGGGGCTTCGCCTTCTACGGCGGGGTGCTGCTGGCCATCGTGGGTTGCGTGATCTACGCGCTGGCTCGGGGCATCCCTGTGTGGAAGCTGGCCGATCTCACCGCGCCGGCCATCATGATCGGTCTCAGCTTGGGGCGGCTGGGCTGCTTCATGGCAGGCTGCTGCCACGGCGCCGCCTGCGACCTGCCGGTCGAGGCCGTCAACCTGCTGCCCGAGAGCTTCTCCGGCGGTGCACTGTGGGCCTTCGCCAGTCCCCCGTTCCTGGCGACGCAGCCCGCGGGTGGCGTGGGCACCAACGGGGTGCCCCTGCTGCCCACCCAGCTGTGGTCCAGCGCCATCGCCTTGGGGCTCTTCGTGCTGCTGTCCTGGCGCTGGAAGCGCCGGCGCTACGACGGCCAGGTCTTCGCCTGGATGCTGCTGATCTACCCCTTCACCCGCTCGAGCATCGAGCTGCTGCGGGGGGATACCATCCGCGGGGTAGATTGGTTCGGTCTGTTCACCACCAGCCAGCTGGTGAGCATCCCCGTGTTCGTGGCCGGTGTGATCATCGTGCTGATCAAGCGGCGGCAGGGCATCGCGGTGGTGCAGCATGAGGATCACGAGGCCGATCTGCTCGAAGAGCTGATGCGTGAGCGCTGAGGGTTCTCGCGGCCTTCCCCTGGCAGCTCAGGGTGTGCTGCTGGCCGCGTTGACGGCGTTGGCCTTCGGGGTTCGTGCGGCGCGGCTGCTGGGCTCGACCCATCCCCTGGGTACCGACGGCTACTACTACGTGGTTCAGGTGGAGAGCCTGTTGGCCCGTGGGAACCTGCACGTGCCCGACTCGAGCTGGGTTCACGGCTGGCTCGCGGCGGTGGCCGCGGTGGCGGGGGACCCGGTGCTGGGGGTCAAGCTGGCTGCGGTGCTGCTGGCCGCAGCGTGCGTGCCCGCGGCTTGGCTGCTGGGGCGGGCACTGGGGGGCGGCGTCACGGGCGCCTGGGTCCTCGCAGGGTGGGCCGCGGCATCCCCCACGCTGACGCACCTGGCCGGCGACTTCCCCAAGAACCTGGGCCTGGTCGCTCCGCTGTTGCTGCTGCTGGCGCTGCTGGCCCGCCCACTCTTCGACTCACAGCCCGTGGGACGCCGGGTCGGGCGGACGCTGCTGCTGGTGGTCTTCGCGCTGCTGGTGGCCACGGCCCACCGCACCGGCGCTGCCCTGCTGCTGCTGGCCGTTGTGGGTGCCGGGCTGGGCTGGCTGGGGCGACGCCTGGGCCGGGGGGGCGTCCCCGGTGGCTCCGCCGCGCTGCGGGGTGCTCTGCTCGTGCTGGGCTGTGGGCTGGTCTTTTCGGTGGGCACCGCTGTGCTGCCCGCGTGGCTGCATCCGTCGGACCTCGCACGGCTCGAAGGGCGCTTCACCCTCGAGCCCCACCTGCCGGGGCCCTGGGGCTGGTTGGGTCTGAGGCCCACGGGATTTCGTCAGGTGGTGGAGCTGTCGCTGCCCTGGCTGGCCCTGGGGGCGGCCGCCCCGGCCTGGTTCGCGCGGCCGGCCATCCGGCCCTGGCTGGGTGGGCTGGGCTTGGCGCTGTTGGTCCTGCTCTTCCCGGGCTGGCGCGTGGATGAGCTGGATCTGGGCTATCGGCTCTGCCTGCTGGCCCCCGTCGTTGCCATGCCCCTGGGGCTGCTGCTGCTGGGCCCCCGGCTGCCCAGGGCGCGGCGGGCCCCTCTGCTGCTGGTGGGGGTGTGCTTCGCCTTGGCGCTGGGGTCCGGGCCGGGCATCGACCCGGACAGCTCGCCCCCCTACGACCGGTATGGCGAGGTGCTGGACGCCATCCCCGAGCCCTTGCCACAGCTGCTCATCGCCCACCAGGGCATGAGCTTCTACTACGATCATCGCACGGGGCACGAGGCCATGGCCTGGGCTCCGGAGGAAGCGTTGGACCGCCGGGAGGTGTACCGCGTGGTCCACGGGGTGCGGGCCGGTGAGTGGCTCGCGTTTGCGCCGCAGGATGCGGGCCTGCCCCGGCCATCGCCCCTGGGCCACGGCTATCACTACGTTCGGGAGGACCTCTGGGAGGGCTTCGTCGAGACCGTGTTGGTGGAGGGAGACGAGGACCTACAGGCTCGGCTGGACGACTGGCGCAACCCCCGTCGGGTGCGCCCCGACCACATGCTGCGGGGTCGCTGAGTCGGTCTCGGTCCGGATCCCCATGGGCCACTCATGGGCACAGGCCTCAGAAGGGTTTGTAGACGCCCGCCATGCTGGCGCCCTGGATCACCAGCAGGTCGCCCATGTCCTGGCCCAGCCAGCCATCGATGGGGCCCATGCAGTAGGCGTGCTCGCTGGCGAAGGCCGGATCGGCCAGCAGCGTGGCCGCGGGCTGGGGTGCGGCGGGATCGTGCAGCCACAGCTGGGACTTGCCGCCGGCGATGCGCACCGTGGACTGGACCTGGTCGTCGCCGTAGGGCACCCAGGTGGTCTGGGTGCGGTGCTTGCGGCCGTAGGTCTGGATGGTGGCGGGGGCGGTCATGTCTTGAACCACCCAGGCCCCGTCGAAGACCTCGTGCATGCTCTCGTCCTCGTCGTCCACGATCTGTGCGTAGCTGACGAAGCTGTGGTTGGAGCGCAGGGTGAACCGCGTGGACTCGTTGCACAGTCCCTGCCAGCTGCGATTCACGATGCGATCGAGGTCGCTGCCGTGGATCGTCTCCAGTAGCAGGTGCTCGCGCTCGGCGAGATCGGTGGTGTGCAGGCTGACGGGTCCGGCGGCGTCTCGCAGTCGCAGCTCCGAGATCACCAGGTCTTCATACTTGCTGCCCGCCGTGGCCTGGGCCACCGTCAACACGAAGCGCTCGCCGGTCACCGGCGTTGGCAGCTCGAGCCGCTGTGGGCCCTGGGTGTCGGTGACGGACAGGGGCATGGGGGCGCTGCCATCGACCGAGAGATCGAGCTGGGCCGCCCGGGCGTTCCTGTCGAAGTGGTCCGCCGAGCGCTGGTAGCCGTTCCACAGGTCGAAGCCGGTGAGCTCGATGGGACCGTCGAACTGAATGGTCAGGGTTTCGCCGACCCCAAGGCCCTCGGCGCCCTCGACCCAGCCGAAGTCCGTGCGGCCGTCGAAGAGGTAGCCGGGGTGGTAGGCGTCGCAGGGCTCGAGCACCGAGCTGGCCTTCAGGGTGGCGTCGACGCTGCGGGGAGGCTTGACCGCCTGGGTGATCTCCGGGGGCATGATCACGGCGATCTCGCAGATGTCCACGGGTCCGTCGGAGCCCACGACACGCAGGAAGAAGGACTTGATGGCCGGAGTGTCCGCACCTCCACGCCACGGGACGAGCACCGGGCCTCCGGGGTTGACGCGAACCAGCGTGTTCGAGGCGCCGTTGACGAAGCTCTCGAAGGTGGCCGAGCTGCTCTCGGGGCAGAGCTGCAGCTTGACCTGCATCACCCGGGTGGGTTCCTCGAAGCGCAGCAGGACGCCTTCGTCCACCGGGTCGTGCATTGGGCTCCAGCCGGTGGTGGGATCACCGTCCAGCAGGCGCTCCACCCCCTCGCCAGATGTGGCCACCAGGGACTGCAGGTGGATGCCGCTGACGGGGGGTACCGGAACCCAGGGGCGCGCCGTCGCTGCGGGCTGAACGGCTGTGGCCGGGGTCGCCTGGGGCGTCGCTGCAGGGTTCGCCGCGGGCGTTGCGTCACCGTCGGTGGAGGACGAGCAGGCCAGCGCCAGGGGCAGCAGGAAGACCAGGGTGGAGCTACGCATGGGACCTCGCTTGGTCCGGTCGCAGTAACCCGAAGTCCGGTGGGTTCGGGCGGTGCCGCTGCGACGCATGGATCGTCCCTGGGGGATGCGCTGGGGCGCTTAGCGTGTTCTGAGGCCGTTCCTCGCTGCCCGGTCGCACCATGCGCCAGCTGTCCCGTCGCCTGCTTCCCTTTGCCCTCCGTGTGGAACTGGTGCGCCTGCGTGGGGCACCGGGGCGCTGGCTGGAACGCGGCGTGCTCGAGCGGGAACGCGTCGCCCACGACGATCTCGTCGACCACGGCTTCGTGCTGGCGGAGCGCAGCTCGCCCCTGCGGCGGGAACCTGTGAGCGACGAGCGCTTGCAGCGAGGCAAGGAGCGGAACGTGACCCTGGCAGCGGGGCGCCTGGACCGGGTGTTGCTGCCCCCCGGAGGCCTGTGCTCCTACCACCACCAGGTGGGTCGCCCCTCGCGGCTGCGGGGCTTCGTGCCCGGGCTGGAGCTGCACGGCGAGAAGCCCAGCGCGGGCATCGGGGGCGGCTGCTGCCAGGTGTCCAACCTGCTGTACCTGCTGTGCCTGATGGGGGGGCTGCGGGTGGTTGAACGCCACCGCCACGGGCTCGACCTCTTCCCCGACAGCGCCCGCACCGTGCCCTTCGGCTGCGGCGCCACCGTGTTCTTCGGCACCGCCGATCTACGCTTCGACAACCCCTTGGACCAGCCCGTGGTGCTGCGGATGTTGGTGGAGCAGGGGCGGCTGGTGGGCCGGCTGAACTGCGCCGAGGATCCTGGCTTCCGCGTGGAGATCGTGGAGCGGGGTCATCGTTTCTTCCGCGAGGACGGGCACCGGATGCGGGAGAACCACATCCTGCGGCGTATCCTCGAGCCCGGGGGTGCGCTGATCCTCGAGCAGACCGTGGCCCACAACCGTGCGCGGGTCTGCTACGAGCCCGAAGGCGGTGTGTCGTGTTGAAGGCCATGGCCAAGGGCGCGCTCCACTTGGGGCTCGGACACCTCCCCGGTGGGCCGGCGTTCTATCAGCACATCGCCTGGCAGCTGCTGGGCACCCAGGCCACCCACGTGGACAAGCTGGCGCGGGTCACCCCGGGCTACTGTCGGGTGTGGGACCGGGTCTGCGGGCTGCGGCTCGAGGGTACGGATCTGTGGATTCACGATGCTGGCGGCACGCCGTTCTGGGCCTTGGCCGGCCACCTGCTGACGGGCCGGCCGGTTCAGCTGACCAACGCCGGGGTCCCCATGCTGGACCGTCACCTGCCCCGGGCGGTGCAGGGGGTGCTGGGCATGGATCTGGCCCGCGATGTGGGCAACCCCCAGCGCCGGGCCACCATCTCCGCCTGCCGTTGGCTGGAGAGCAGCGTCGAGGCCCTCGATCGGGTGCAGGCCCAGCTGCACCTGGACGTGCTGCCTCGGGCCATTCCCCTGGCGGACGCCAGCATCGACCTGGCCCACTCTGGCGGGGCCCTCGAGCACCTCGAACCCAGTGATCTCGACGGGTTCCTGGCGGAGTGTCACCGGGTGCTGCGGCCGGGCGGCGTCGCCTCGCACATCTTCGACCACCGAGACCACCTGCACCACGCCGACCGCACGCTGCCCTTCCTGGCCCACCTGGGGCTGCGGGAGCCAGCCTATCGGGCGCTCCGGGGGCACAGCCTGGGCTACCACAGCCGGCTGTCTCCGACCCAGGTCGCCGCCCGCTTCGAGGCCGCGGGCTTCGAGCCCATCGCCCGGCGGCGACTAGTGATCCCCGCCCGGCGTTATGTGGAGGACCCGGTGGCCCAGGCCGCTGAGCCCGGCCTGCCACGCTGGCTGTTGGCGCGGCGGTTCCGGGACATGGACGACCTGGACCTGCGCACCGCCGCTTGCCACTACCTGTACCGTAGGGGGTGAGCGAACCCCCTTGCCAACGCAGATTTGGGGGCGAGTTTCCCTAGCGTCCAATCCAGCGGAGTCCCCATGTCCCTCTACGCACTTCTTGCCGGCAACGGCCCCAGCGGTTTCGGCTACGGCTCGACGGCCGAGCAGGTCACCGAAGGCCTCGATCTCACCGGTCAGCACATTCTGATCACCGGCTGCAACTCGGGCCTGGGCCTCGAGGCCATGCGAGTGCTCGCCCTGCGGGGCGCCACCGTCATTGGGGCGGCCCGGACCTTGGACAAGGCCAGCGCCGCTTGCGCAGGGATCGATGGCGCCACCATCCCCGTGGCCTGCGAGCTGGGTGATCCGGCCTCGGTGCGCGCCTGCGTGCAGACCGTGACGGAGCTCAGGGTCCCCCTTCAGGCCATCATCGCCAACGCTGGAATCATGGCCCTGCCCAAGCCCCAGCAGCTCTACGGCTGGGAGCGCCAGCTGTTCGTCAACCACATCGGACACTTCATCCTGGTCACCGGCCTGATGGACAGCCTGGCCGCCGATGGCCGCGTGGTGATGCTTTCCAGCGCTGCGCACAAGGGCGCTCCCAAGGTGGGCATCGAGCTGGACAACCTCGGTGGGGAGCGGGGCTACACGCCCTGGAAGTCCTACGGTCAGTCCAAGATCGCCAACCTCCTGTTCGCCCGTGAGCTGTCCCGGCGCTTCGAAGGCAGCGACCGGGTGGCCAACGCCGTACACCCCGGGGTCATCGCCACCAACCTGGGGCGCCACATGAACCCGGTGATGGTGGGCGCCATGAGCATCGCCAAGCCCTTGGCCCTCAAGACCATCCCTCAGGGCGCCGCCACAGAGGTCTGGGCGGCCGTGCATCCCGATGCCGCCAAGGTCAGCGGCGAGTACCTGAGCCACAGCAACGTGGCGAAGTCCAGCCCCCAGGGCCAGGACATGAGCCTGGCCGCCAAGCTGTGGGAGGTCAGCGAGGCGAAGGTGGCGTCGATCTAGCCTCGGGCTCCGGCGGCTGGTGCTCCCGCAGCCAGCCTTCGATCAGCGGGTAGATTTCGTCGGGCGCGTTGTCGCCGATGGGCAGGTCCAGGTGGCCGTAGTCGACGGCGAAGCCGTTCTCGAGGCCGGCCACCACGAAGCGCTTGTCGGCGCTGCCTACCGCCTCGTAGTAGCCGCGCACCCGGTCGGGTGGCGCCACCCGATCAGCGCGGCCCGCGATGGCCAACACAGGCACGGTGATGTTCCCCATGGCCGCGACGTAGTCCTGCTCGCCGTCGCCGGACTGGAAGACCCCGTCACCGATCATGCTGGCGAACTGAAGCATCTCCCCGGGCCACAGGGGGCTCACCACCGTATGCATCATGCGCTTGGCGGCCTCGGGAACCATGTTGCTGTCGTTGAAGAGGTAGGCCTCGATGTCGATGGGCAGGCTGTCATTGAAGGCGTTGGCCACCCGGGCCAGGCTGGGAGTGAGGATGAAGGGCAGGGTGGCGCCGCTGATGCCGAAGGTGTGGCGGGTGAGCGCCAGGAGGGGGTCGGGGTCGGTGAACTCGGCGGGGCTACCCACCACCACCATGGCCCACAGGGCGTCGTCGCCTACCTGGCTGGCGTAGATGGCTCCCACCATGCCCCCCAGGGAGTGGCCGATGTAGCCGAGCTTTTCGTAGCCGGTCTGCTCCTGGATGTAGGCGACGGCGGTGGGGATGTCCCCCAGGCCGTAGTCGTCGGCGGTCCAACCTCGCTCGAGGTTCTTGCCCCCGGGGGCATTGCGGGCGTCGCCGTGGCCGCGCATGTCCAGCAGCCAGGTGTCGAAGCCCCGGGCCGCCAGGTAGCTGCCGATGCTGCGCTCGGCGTCCAGGTCCCAGCAGTAGTGGTTGCTCGAGATACCGTGCACCACCAGCACGGGCGGCCCGTCGGCCTGGTGGCGGTGCAGGTGGATCACCGCGCCGTCGGGCGTGTCCAGGAAGACCCCGTGCTCGACGCCGCAGGGCGGATCTTCGGGCACCTCGGACTCGCAGCCGATCATCAGCGGGATGAGCGCAGCGGTGGCGATGCGGTGCATGGGGGGTCTCCCGGCGTACGCCGGCATCCTACAGCAGGAGGAGGTGAGCACTGAAGCCACTTTCTCCATGTCGCGATTACAACTTGCTGCGGTGTGGTCCGAAGAGGAGGGTGAAGCCAACAACCAGAAGACCGGAAGCCCGAGATGTCGCCCCCCCACATCCCAAAGATCGGTGTCACGATGGTCCCTCCCGCCGCCAGCGCCCAGCAGCGGCAGGCCAGCCAACCGGATGCCCCTCCGCCCGTCCCGGTGGCCGAGACGGCGGTGGTGGTGAATCGCAGCCTCGAGCTGCTCGAGACCATGGCCGGCAGGGTCAGTGAGGCCACGGGCGAGAGCATCGACGCCCGTGGAGGTGGGAGCGCCGATGGCGATTCTGCGTACCGGGTGCACCTGATGAGCTTCATCGTGGGTTCCCTGTCCCGCGCCTCCAATGCCTTCCGCCAAAAAGCCATCCAGACTCAGGAAGAGCCCGAGCCGGAACCCAAGGAAGCGGTCCAGGAAGATTCTACACCTGTGCCCGGGGTGGAAGAGGTCGAGGTCGAGGCGGCACTGCCGGAACAGGCCATGGCCGAGCCGGTGCAGGAAGCCCCCGAGCCCGTCGAGGCTGCGGTGCCGGCACCTGTGAAGGAGGCCCCACAGCAGGAGCCCGCAGGCTACGGCCGCCAGGGCCAGGCCGTGAAGGAGCCTGAACAGGACGCGACGGTCAAGCGGTGGGCGTAGGCCTTCAGTCCAGCACGTCACTCACCCAGCCCGCCATGACGTTCAGGTAGCGCTTTTCCCGGAGCAGATCGGCGCTGCCCGGGTCCTCTGGGTCCAGCCTCAGCAGGCCGAAGCGCACGAACTGGCGGTCCGGCAGCTCTTGGGAGGCCACCCTCAGGGACTCGATGGGCACCAGGCGGTCCATGGCGGCGGCGCCGATCCAGACCGGACAGGCGATGCTGTCGAGGGCTAGCGGTGGCCCCTCGGAGGCCCAGCTCAGCCAGGCCCGGGCCAGGTCCACCGATAGGGGTGCGAGGGCTGGGGGGGGATCTCCCAGCAGCAGGCTGGCCATATCGTGGCCCTGCCACTGCAGCGGGTCGGTGAGGTCCACGTTGCCTGCCGTGGGCAGCTGTCGCTGGGCGAGCCAGGCCAGGGCCGCGGTGTCCACGGGGCCCACAGGGGGGCCGAGCACGGCGACGGCGCCGGGGCGGACGTGCTGGGCCATCATCAAGGCCAGCGTGCCTCCGGGCCCGTGGCCCACCAGGGCCAGATCCTGGGCCTTAGGTTCTCGCTCGCGCAGAGTCGCCACCGCAGCGGGCAGCAGGGTGGAGGCGATCCAGATGTCTGCATCCGCGGAGGGGAGCGGAGCGTGCAGGGTGACCCGCACCGCCCAGGCGTCCAGGCCGGCTTCTTCGAGGGCCTGCACCATGGGCTGGAAGGCCGCCGGGTCCATGCCCGGGGTGACCACCACCAGGGCCACAGGGGCGTCGAGGTCGTGCCCGGCGTCCTGGAGCTGGTAGCTGGCGCTCAGGGGTGGGTCGGCGGCAGCGGGCCCAGCGGCGAGGGCCAGCGCCGCGAGGGCCAGCGCCGCGAGGGCGACGGTGAGGGGTGCGGTGGCGGTGTGTGGCTTCATGGGCGTCTCAGTGCGGCGGCGAAGTCGTCCAGGGGCTGGTGCAGGATCTCGCGGCCCTCGAAGCGGGCCACCGAGCGGAAGCCGAGCTCGGCCAGCAGGCGCACCGCCAGGTCGAAGTGACGCAGCAGGTGCTGGGTGCTGTGGGCGTCGGCGCTGATGGTCACCGGGATGTCGCGGGCGTGGCAGCCGGCCAAGATCCGGGGCGAGGGGTAGCACTCGCGGCAAGGCATGTCCCAGCCGGCGGTGTTCAGCTCCACCACCATGCCGGCGGCGGCGATGGCGTCCAGGGCGGGCTCGACACCCGCGGAGTCGCCCACGCTCGGAACATCGTGGCGGCGATGAGCCGCGGCGACGCCGTCGGCTCGATCTCCGCGCTGCATTGCCGCCGTAGGTCGGCCATGCAGTTTCTTCGGCAAGTCGAGGTGGGCGGCGATGTCGAACAGGCGGCTGTCGGCCATCTCTTTCACCAAAGCCCAGTAGCGGTCGTACATCGTCTCGAGGGCACCGGGGCCCATGTGTCCCAGGCGTTCGGTGGCGCTGTCCACGTGCAGGCCCAGTACCTGGTGGACCGATCCGATGACGTAGTCGAAGCGGGGGTCGGCGGTGGCGTCGGCGATGGCGTCGTGTTGGCCTGGCAGCCAGTCCGCCTCGATGCCGATGCGCAGGGTGGGCACGGCGTTGCGGCGGGCCTCGGCCAGGCCGGCGAGGTAGCCGGGCAGGCTGTCGGGCTCCATGGACCAGAAGGGGGTGTCGCCGTGGGGATCGAGCACCAGGTGGTCCGAGATGCCCAGCTCGTCCAGGCCCC
>Ga0307987_1001875_pt1 | contig 11300 bp, 11 predicted proteins | sample EllFjometagen181_FD_203157 | JGI IMG/M metagenome (GOLD analysis project Ga0307987, IMG submission 203157) | Marine microbial communities from Ellis Fjord, Antarctic Ocean - #181 | ecosystem: Environmental > Aquatic > Marine > Unclassified | place: Southern Ocean | collected 2014-10-08 | reverse complement strand
TAGAAGGGATATTAAGATGCACCACTACTCATATATTAGAACCGGGGAGCCAAGCCTTAGAAGAAAATTAAATAACACATCATTTAAGCAGCACGAAGCAGTAGAGTCGGGATTTGAAAAAGTGGTGGATGGTTTTATTAATTTTAAAGAAGGGGATAACGCAGTTATTCCTTGGGTGGGAGGTGCGTTGTCGGTTGGTTTAGAGAAGGTGGAGGATAGGTTAAAGTTTAATGATAATCAAAAAATAGATGTTAAATAAAATCTTCGCTAAAATAAATATTAGAAAAATTATATTTCCTCAAGTTTTTTGTTTAAAACCTCAAATTATAAGAAATCCTTGGGTTTTTTTACCAATTTGTGTTCTGTGTTTTCCCTATAATATAGCAGCCTTTTCTATATATTTTGTAGCAGTTTTTTTGGCTTTTTGTGTGTTATTTTTATATGAAAAGTGTAAAAATATTAATAATCAATAGTAATATTATTTTTCTACTTTTCCTTTTCTAATTTAGCCAATCTTTCTTCTACATCTTTGCTTTGATTAATTGATTTTAACCATTTGCGATAGAATGTAAGTTGATAAAATATAACTGCAAGTGTTAATCCAAAGAATGCAACGCTTATTGAAGATATTTCTCCTTTATCTGTTGTAAATTGAGAGGGTAAAATTTTGCCATTTTTCATAAAAATATTTTTTTTATTTTTTAAGTTTTGATAAAAACACACTAAAACTTATTCTAATATTGGTGTAAATATATAAAAATATTTTATATTTTTGTGTCTTATGAATGCAAAAGGCGGATTTACAATAGGACCATCTCACGATGATGGAGGAATACCAATGACAGTCAAGTCAACAGGTCAAAAAATAGAGGTTGAAGGTGGTGAAGCTATTATCAACAAAAAGTCAATGTCAGATGACAAAAAATACAAAGTAGAGGGAACGCCAAGAGAAATTGCATCAGCAATAAATGAAATAGATGGAAATGGAGTTAGTTTTGAGAAGGGAGCAAAAATAACTATGTTTAGAAAAGGCGGTATGATGTACGAACCCCAAATATGTGACAGATATTACAAAAACAGTAATAAATATGACTTTTATGTTTCAGATGGAGGAGAAAACAGGAAAATAGGCGAAGTAAAATTAAAGCCAAATTATTCAAATCCTGATTTTTTAAATATAGATGAAATTAATATTGATGATGAATTTTCTAATTCTCACACCTATAAATACTATACACAGGCAGTAATTAACGCATCAAATAAGAGGGGAGCAGTAATGAACATAGAATGTTTAAATGACAATTGTATGGGTCAAATGCTTGATATAAGTGAAATAAACGAAAGTTGTGACAAACTAACAATAAGATAAATATGGCATTAAATAAATCGGAAAAAGACAAAGTAGGAACCGACACACTTAAAACAATCTTACAACTCGTAAGATATGATATACCGGTTTTAATAGTAGGAAAATCTTCAATAGGAAAATCATACACACTTATAGAATTGACAGAAAAATGGAGAATTCCATCATCTATGTTATACATTGGTTCTGAAAAGCCTGAAAATATAGAAGGCTTGGCAAAACTGATAAGTAAAGATTACGACTCTAAGGTAGATGCAAAAGGAAATAAAATAAGAACAGGTGAGGATATATTAAAATTCTTAAAGCCTTATTGGTTCCCAAACACAAGCACAATCTCTACTCAAGTAGCAAATGGACAAACAATTTTTGATAATTATATACTATCTTATAATAAGCCGGGAACAAAGTTTATTTATTCATATAAAATTCTTCACCAAATATTAATTTGTTTAATGGATATAGATTATCCTGAAGGAGAAAATGAAGTAAAAGCAATTTTAGAGGATAGAGGAAATAATAATCTTTCTGATGTTACGGGTGCTCCTGAAATATTAAATTCATCAGGATTTACATTTAAAAGAAGTGCCGAAACCAATATACAGGTTGAAAGTGCATACGAGTACACTTTAGATGCAGAACAGGCGGGTAGAGATGATATAAGGGACTTATGTATGTATTTATGTACATTGTTGGGATATGGAAATTATTGGTTAGTTCTTGATGAATTAGATAAGGTTGGTGAGCACGAAACAGAAAAATACGCACCACTACTTCATATTGTCCGTGAAAGAACTTTGAAAAGTTGGACTATGAAAGAAATTAATAGCAAAAAGGGAATGCCAATTCCTTTAAAAGTTGATTATGGAGATTATCGTAGTATGGCAGACTTAATTCGTAATCAAATTACAAAAGGACTTCCTTTAATGGATTGTAGAATTATTGGTATTGCTAATGCCACTAAAGATATAGAAAACGCATTGTTCAGGAGGTTTTGTCAAATAATAATGAGAAGCACTATGGCTTTATATCCTCCTGATAATGAGGCTAATAAGGTTATGGAGTGCGTGGAGGAGTTTCTACCAAATAGAATGGATATTTCTTTATTATTAAAAAAAGTAGCATTTCTTGATGAAGTAAATTTGCAATGGCAGTATAGTTTTTTGCCTAAAATTTTGAATAACACAGATACAAGTGGGAATTTCTTTTATCAAAACTTCAATTCATATTTTCAGAATATATTAAAGAAAACAGGAGGGAATATGAAAAGTGCGGAAGCGTTCTTATCAAAAGACTCTAAAGCTATTGATAATACCGCTTGGGGAAATATATGGAGAGATAATTACTTAGGAGGAAAAGCGATTGGAAGCGACCCCGGATTACAAACATTATATCAGGATTTAGGAAATCTTTGGTTGTGTTTAGCTAAAGAGTTTTATGAAGGCTCACAGGAAAGTGCGGAGGCAAACTTAGCGGGAGCATCTAAAGTGGGAGGGGGTACTCTAACACCTATAATGAGATTAAGAAATGAAATCGTTCAATCATATCAAGAATATGGTGATTTATATTTTGATAACTTAGAGAGTGAATTATATGATTCTTATAGTCAAACAGTAGGAAACCCTTCCTCACTAACATCTTGGACAGTAAATGCACTAAGATATATACAAGCATCTAATGAGAATGAGTCAGGAAAATATGACCAAGTTGCGGGAGTTGGAGAGAAAATGATACCATTTATATATCAGATAATAATGGTTAATTTAAGAGGCGATACAAGTATAGACACAGATATATTTAACGGACAATTAGAGGAGGTTACTAAATTCTTCTCAATATTTTTAAATAAAGAGGGTGAAGTTGGAAATCACACATTAAATATAGATGAAAAGCAGACACAAAAATTAATGTATGGGGATAGTAAAGATAGATTAAAAGGAATGAAACCTGCTCAAAGAAAGATGGTTGAGAAGCAGGGCTTATATGGGTATTATAACTATAATGATTCATTATCATTAAGTATATATATGAGGTTTTATTTACAAGGTACATTCTCAATATTTTTTGATTCTGTTTTAGGAGATAATGAAAAATATATTAATTTTTTACAGGAAAGTAAAAAGGGAGGTGTTGCAGAAAAAGTAATGAACTTTTTTAAAAACCCAAGAATGAAAGAGTTTTTAAACAGATTCTATGATAAGGCTTTAAGCGATACACAGAAGAAAGCGGGTAATGGGGTTAGATTAAAAGAACTGATTGATAAATTATAATGTCTAATCATAAATATTATACGGATTGGAGTGATTTTTGGGAATTTTATATGCAGAGTGTAAAAGAGGATATTGGTACATCTAAATTTGCCGCACTAAAAAATAGTTCTTCAAGGCTAACTAAAAAACTTGAAAGAATAGAAGATAATTTTAGAATAAATACTCTTGACCCTTTAATTAGAAAAGCAGGAATGATACCCGAAAAAGTTCTTTTAAAGTACGACCCAAAAGCAACTACTTTTTATTCCGCTTATTCAAGAGAAAGAAAAAGATTTTATATAGGCTATCCAACATTCACCAAATATATGTGTTATTGGGAACCTGCAATGAAAGCAGCATTTAGGCACGAAATGGGTCATATATTAAGGGGAGATTGCTTACTAACTATGAAGTTTAGCAAAGTAAGAAATACTAATTGTTGTATGGATATTAGAATAAACGACCAACTTGGGAGAAATGGTCTTTTAGAAGTGTATAAGTGTATGGGGTTTAAAGATAAAGATAAGGAGTTATTAGTCCCTGAAGAACAGTTTTTAAAGATTGACTTACCCTATGATGAGGAAAACCCTTTTATACCTGAATGGTGGGTTATAGCTAATAAGTTTAATCAAGCCAATGAAAGGCAAAGAAAGGACAATGAAGGAGCAAAGGATAATAATAAACAAGAGCAAGGATTTGTTGTGGGCGATTATGTTATAATAGATGCAAGAGGGCATAAATTTAATGGAGAGCCGGGTAAAATAATAGATATAGATGAAGAAGGCAATTATGTCATAGAAAGTATAAGCGAAGAGGAATACGCAATGATATTAGAATCAGTAGAGTCTAATCGTATGCAGTTAACTCAAAGCGGAGATTTATTAGGAATATTTACAAAAGCACAGATAATATCCGCTATACCGGAAGAAGAGGGTGAGGAGGGGAGTTATGGTGATGATGGGGATGAAGATTCGGGAGGAGATTCGGGAGGAGATGATGATGATGATGGAGAAGAGGGTGAAGAAGGGGATGGTGAGGGAGAAGATGGAAAAAGTAGTGATGAGAAGAAAACACCTGAAGATATAATCAAGGAAAAAGAAGAAATACTTGAGGATTTATTAAATGGAGGTGTTGATGGAACTAATCAGGGGGATGATGTTTGGTCTGATGAATTAAGTGATGAAGAAGATGAAGAAAAAGAAGATTCTGAATCAGATAAAGGAGAGCCTACCGATAAAGAAGATTTAGATTCAGAAAAAAAAGATGGGGATGGCGAGTCTAAAGAAAACGAAAATGAAGAGGAGGTAATTGATTGGACTGATGAGCAAAGAAAAAGAAAAAAGGATGTTGAAGATAAAATACAAGATATTAACTTAACCAAAAATATAAATAAGTCAATAAATAATTTTAAAAGCATAAAGGAAAAACATAAGGATGAATTAACTAAAGAAGAGATGATGCAAATAGATAACGCATTAACCGAATTACAAACATTAATATAAAGATATGTGGAACAACACACCAAGAAGATTAACTGCTCAAGACAGATTAAGTATATGTAGAGGATGCCCTAAAGTAAGACAGACATATGGCGTGGGTTTGACTTGTGGTATATTACTTAAACCCGAGTATAACATACACGGAGAAAAAATAACCTGTGGATGCGTGTTAGGTCTAAAGGTTGAGTTTCCAAACGAGCATTGTCCTCAAGGGAAATGGTAATGGAATATAAAGAAAAAGTAGGAAAATATAATGATGTTATTTCAGGATTAAATGAAAGTCTTGAGGGTCTTGTTAGTAGGCTAAAAGAAGATATTAACACTCAAAACAAGATACTTAGTCCTATTACTGCTGAAATGCCTGAGTCTTGTGGTTCTATGGAGAGAAACGCATTTAATGCAGATGAGCAGCTTTCTGCTGAAGATTTAAAAGATGTTAGGGATGCGGAATTTAATGCTAAACAGATAACAGAAGAATTGCTTAATAATAAAATAAAATTTCCTGAATCAGGTTTAATAGTTCCTAATGAAAGTGAGGCAGGAGAAGGTAAGGGTTCTGAAGTAGGAGTTATGCAATTGCCTGAAAGTGAGGGTGGTGAGCCTGAATGGTTTTCTCAAATAGAAGCAGGTATAGGGGATTTAATAGGTATGCCGAAAATGGGAAGAAAGCACTTAGATTATGAGGGTGCTCAAACTTACATATCACAAGGAATAGCAGTCTTTAGAAAAGCAAAAAATAAAGTAGTATCTGATGATAAAGAAGTTATTGTATTGCTTGACCAATCAGGAAGTATGGGGAGTTATACTGAGTCAGGGGTTTCTTTTTTAGAACTACTTTCTCAATTTATTCCTGATTTAGCAAAAAAGTATTCAGGTCAAATGTGGGTGTGTGATGATTGTAATATGAGGGAGTATGATAAAGACCCTAAATTTGGTGTTCCTAATGCAGAAGAGCCACTAAAAGATGTAGATAAAAGGATGATATATCACGGAGGTGGAGGAACTTCATTTGATGGGGCGTTTAGAAAACTTGGAGATATAGAAAGAACAAAACAAAAAGAAAATTCAGACTACAAAATGTGTGTTGTATTTTTTAGTGATATGATAATAAGTTCATCTGAATTCAAAAATTATAAAAAGTGGGGTCCAACAAATCAAGTTTGGGTTACATCAAAAGGGCAAAGGGAATCACTTGAACGAAATGCAGGTTGGGTAAGAGATGATGAGAATATAAAAGAAGTTTACATTGATATGATAAAAACTAAATAATATGGATTTTAAACATCAAGAAGAAGAGTTAAATAAAAGAATAAGTAGAATGGTAAGGTCTTTACCTAACGACCACTATGCTACTGAAGAGGAAATATCGTTTTACAGAAGATACACCCATTGTGATGATTTTATTTTATCTAACTCTTTAATAAAAGACATATGGAAATGGTTTAGAACAGAAATAATAAATTATTCTGTTGAAGGGGACAAGCAAGTTCCAAGTCCTGTAAGTGTTTTACATACTAATAGTGGAGCAGGAAAGATTTTAGATAGGGCACCTTCAAATAGCGTGATTACTGCATATAATTTAGATTATATATGCAAAAGAGTAACAGACTTTGTATGTCAGGAACGAGAGCAAAAAGGAATGTATTATTCTTATGAAAGAGATATATCTCAATATTTTGCGGTATGTAATACAAACTCTTCAAGAAAATATAATATTGTAATAACTCAGCCTAATGAAGATATGAGTTTCTATAAAGGAATAGATAATAATAAAGAAATTGGAAATTTATCACCACTTGAATATTATGTTAAAAGAGGTTCGCATTTTGTTAATGAAAATGGGTATTTAGTTGTTATATTTACACCCAACTCAGATTTTTCTAAAAGAGATTTAGAGGAGATTTCGGGGATGAAAGTGGTTAAAGATTTTAAAGATAAAGATTTAGAATATTTATCTTATGAGGCGTTAATATTAAAAAAATAAAAGTATGAATAAATTATGGTTCAATCAGTCAGGAGAAGAAGAGGGTGAAAAAGACCTTCCTTTGGGAGATACAATTGATAAGTTTACTCCTTCAGGAGAATTGGCTTATTCCCACCCATTTGATGAGTCGGGAGTTCCTGAAGAAGTAAAAATTACCACAGAAATAGAGCATTGTGAGTATATTAAAACAGAATTAGAGAATAATTATTCTGAGTTAAATTTTGCGAATAGTCAAATAGAGATAGAAAAAATATACTCTAAGATAGATATGTTAGAGGAGATACAACAAAACCAAAAATGTAATTAAAAAATATAGATATGACTTATATAGCACCAAATTTTAACATTATAACTACTGAGAATCTAAAGATAGACTTTTTAGAGCAAGAAGGTACTGAAATAGTGGGTTATGAGCAAAGAGAACTATTAGGTCAAACTGATAGAGATAAAGATATTATAGTGGTAGAAAAATTAAATTTCAAAAAATTCACTAAACAAGTTCCGTTATGTAAAGGACCTGATAATAAGTATTGGATTTTAAATGATAAAGGAGAATTAAAACTTGAATACATTAAATAATGGAGTTACCAAAACTGTATAGTATAAAAAACATTGAGCAAAAGAAAAAGATTATTTCAGAAATAGTGGATAGTTTGAGTCGTTTAGATGCTAAGAGGTTTCCAAATATATGTATGCAAATAGATAATGACAATAGTAAAGTAGAATTAATAGATACAATTATTTCAAACCTATATAGTAGTATGGGGGTGTATAGTTTAGGGGATGCAATATCTTCTATTGAGGTAACATTGAACGATTAAATATGGCAAGAATATTAGATTATATAGCAGAGCAGTTGGATAACATAAATTCAGCAATAGATTCAAACACTTTATTGAAGAGTGAGGATATGTATATTATAGCAAAGTATATTGCAAGAAATCCTGATTTTGTATATGGTAATTGTAGTCCTTTTGTAGATGATACAAAAAAATATCCTATTGATGGTTTATTGAAGGCAACCTATGGTGTTAACACCACCTATTGGAAAGATTTAAAGGCGGTTTCCGACACTAAAGGTAAGCAAAAGACAGAATACTTTAAGGAAAGAATATTAACTCCAAAAGGAGCCAAAGATAAGGATGTAAGGAGTTTATTTGAAAAACTATTTAGAAATTTTAACTTTGATGATTTAGTTGATGCTTTAGGAAATCTAATAAATTATCAAATACTAAACAATTCATTTCAATCAGAAAGTAAGTTGATTTACGATAAAATATATACTAATCTTAACTTTTCATCTCTACCTTATGGGGTTATTAATTCAATAAATACAGGTGGTATAAAGCATTATGTTGATAATGTTGGTGCAATGAATATTAGGGATATTGAAGATTTAATGAAATCGCTATCCCCTTTTAATCTTAACCTATCTGAATCAACATTAGAAACAACATCAAAGTTCTTTGAGGTAGTTGTTAACTCAAGTGAGGGAACTATAATGTTAGACTATAATAAGAATAAAGCAAGAGGATATATTAGGAATGAAAAAACATTTGTTATTGTAGATGATGAGTATAATTGTAGTCCGCTATCATTACAATCTACTTTAGACACTTCTTATTTTAATGGAGGGTATTCAAGGTCTAAAGATAAAATAGAATTAAATGCAACTAAAATTTCTGTTGGTAATGTTTTAGGAAAAGAAAGTTGTAGTAAAGAAGATTTAGATAAAATACAGAAAGATTCAGAATTTATAAATACATTAGTTAATAATGATAAATATGTTAAGGTATCAGGAATAAAAGGTAAAGAGGTGTTAAATAATATTATGCCGTTTAGTGCTATATCAAGAAATTTTTATGATACCAACTCTACAAAAGTATTAAGTTCAGAGAGTAAAAATGGTTACAACGCCATATCAATAAAACTATTTTTTGACAAACAAAAAGAGATATTTATTAATACTCGTAGTAACGATTTATTCTTTGCTTTATCGTGTGCAACTTTTGGAGATACCAAAGAAGATACTATTGATATATATTTTAACGAGTCAGAAGATAATGCCTATTTCGTTAATTCAAATCAAGAACAATACGGATATTGTGAGGGAGTACAAACCGCAGCACTATCAAATTGTGAACATATATTGTATGCAGAGTTGTATAAGCCATCATTGTCTATTCAACAAAAATCTCAATTATTTGAAGAGCAAGATGTAAGACCTATAATTATCTCTGATAAAATAATAAATGAATCAGATGCCTTAGAAGATGCCTTACAAAGGCAATCAAAACTACAAGACATTCAAGAAGGGGAGTTATTTTATAAATTACTGATGGATAGCGTAATCTCTTTCGTTTATACCTATGCCGAGCAAGTTAAAGTAAAAGGGAAATTAGTTTGGAAAAACAAGAAAAATCCGAAATGGTCTTTAGATTCTAATGAGGGAAAATATTTTAAAAATAAGGATGGTAAACATCAATGGAGTAATCCTGATAATTTTTATATTTATGATGTAAGAGAAACATTTTGGATGAATAATCAAGGAATGTCAATAAAAGAAGTTTTAGCATACTTTGTTACTAAAGGCGGGAGTTCAAAAGATAATTCATCTTATTATAGAAAGTTATGTCAAAGAATTTTAGGAATAGATTACTTTATATTTTCTAAAAAACTATTTCCTTTATTACTTCAGGAGGGATATATATGTGTTGAAAAATTAGATATTGCTCAAGGCTCAGGAGAGGTAGTGAATAGAAAATATACTTATTGTTATGACTATGCTTCAGGAGATGTTTATAAAAAATTAGAATTACTTCAAAAAGAACTTCAAGATAATATTAAGCTATATTTTGGAGAAAGTAAGGGAAATCAAATAGTTGACAATCAATTCTCTATACTTGAAAAAGCTAAACCAAAAAGATTATCTTTTGGAGATAAAGAGCCTTCACGAAACCTTATTATAAATATACATAATCCAATTTTCTTCAGCAGTAAAGAAAGTTTTGTGGGTAGGATAGGGAATGATTATGGGGTATTTAGAGATGGAAAGGTAAAGATTTCAACTGTTGATAGTCAGGGAGTTATGTACAAGGAGATGGAGTTAGGAGGTTATTCAAGGCAAAAGGTATATAAAGATTTTAGGGATAAAAACCCGTTGAACTTGACAAACAACCATTTAAAGAAATTTTATGAATGGATTATGTTTGGAAAAGGAGTAGACTTTATTAGCAACCCTAATTTAAAGCAAAATGAATTCTACTTGATTGATGGGTATGTATTCCCAATGCCATCTTCTAAATTTATTACAAAACATATTCTTCCTAAGTTTGAAAAAATTGCAGATGAAGGGGAGAACACGCCTTGCCCTTTAGAGTTTTTACCACAATTAGGCAATCAACAAAAAACCTTTACAAAAGGAAATGTGTACAAGAAAGAAAATGAAAAATATCAATATAGTAATTTAACTCAGCGAAGTAGGGAGAATTTAATTAAAATAGGTTTAGTAGAGGATAAGCCAAAGAAATCAGTTGATGTTATAATTACTGACCCCAAAGACCCTTCTCAAACCATCACTAAAAAACAAATGTTTACTCCAATTACGGAGAAAGAAGGAAAAAGAATTTTCAATGTAATTTCAGATAAGTATAAAAAATTAGAAAGCGAAATTATTATAGAGGGAAATACTCTGTTTACAACATTCTGCAAAACTCAACTACAACCGGATTATAGAATATATATAGAATCTAAATGGAATGAAACATATAATAATATGGCAATCGCTAATTATGAAAAGTTTCCTATTTTCTGTGAGCATTCAAGATGGTTTGGTTCTATGCCAAATCCGTTTCTGTTTAACCTTAGAGATGCACAGGTTGAGGGTATGAAGTTTGCAATAGCAAATAAAAATTCAGGATTATTAGCACACGAAGTAGGATTTGGTAAGACAACAACTTCTATTGCTATGATGTCACATATGATTTTAACAGGAGAAAGTTCAAGGACAATAGTATTTACTCCAAATCAAGTATATGAAAAATTCTCAGATGAAATAATTGGAAGAGATACTACGGGAACTTTAGGTCTATTATCAAATTGGCAGGTATTAGAAAAAAACAAAAGAGAAGGAAACAAAAGTTCTATTGATGTAATAAAGTTTGGAAATGCCTCAGCAACAATTTTATTTGGAACAAAAGATGTTG
>Ga0307987_1001874_pt1 | contig 11304 bp, 9 predicted proteins | sample EllFjometagen181_FD_203157 | JGI IMG/M metagenome (GOLD analysis project Ga0307987, IMG submission 203157) | Marine microbial communities from Ellis Fjord, Antarctic Ocean - #181 | ecosystem: Environmental > Aquatic > Marine > Unclassified | place: Southern Ocean | collected 2014-10-08 | reverse complement strand
TATAGATGAGAAATAGGTGTACGCATTGTTCTCTTCAGGTATATCTGGGCGATCAACAATTAGGTCGCTTACATCAAACTCAGGAATATCGCGACTCATATACGATATAATCGTACTTATGCCGGCAATCAACACAAGTAGTGTTATTAAGAGTGTTTTTTTCTTCATGTTTTTTCCTTTTTATTTTGTTCTAAAAGAACTTGGTGCTAAGTGTTACGAGTTAGGTAATAGTTATTAGCTTTTAGTTTTTTTGTTGTTAGTTAAGACACTCTGTGGGGAGGTATAAGCTCCGCTTGTTTTATAAACCTAGGGCGTTGCCCTAGGCTATGTTATTAAGGGCTGTCAGCCCTAATGATCATCAGAGACGATGCCCCTCCAAGGCACTTGCAACGAAGATCGTCGCGTTACACAAATACCTGCGGAGCTTTTCCAAAGTTTACCATTTACCGTTTACCCTTTTCAATTTATTCCAGGTTTACATAACAGCTGTTAATAAATCTGGGAGAGCATACTGCAAAGAATATAAGGTCATTAAGTCCAATGTTTTTGATACGCTGAGGTGTATCAGCCGGGATTCTTACAACATCTCCTTCAGAAACTTCAACTGGTTCAAGTTCGCCTATTTCAACCAGACCTTTTCCGGAGACAATAATGTATCTCTCATCTGTATCTTTCAGTTTATGCCATGCTGTTGTAACACTTGGTTTGACTCTTGCACGGGCAATGGAGATATCGTCTTCAGAATCGTTGGATGTTTCTAAAATAAAACAGCGTTCATCTGTTTTAAACTCAAGTGTATTATCGTTTTTCTTTATCTCAGGTTTCACATCAGTCTCCTATAAATTGTAATACAAAATATCAATTTTTAGTGAATTTTATCATTAATACAAATATAGTCAAGATAAGTAATATGAAAGATAAAGAATCTAGTTAGATGGTTTACCACTTCGCTGCATTTGTTGCTTTAGGTGAGCTAAAGCCTCTCTCCCGTTGGTCGGATGTTCGTTAGATGGTTAGATAGAAAGTAACAATTCCCACATTCCTTGTCACGCCGTAGGCAGGACTAAGAAACGGTAAATGGCAAACGGTAAACTTTGGAAAAGCTCTTACTAAGGACTTTAAAGACCTTAGGTATTATGGCAAGAAGGTTGTGAATGTGATTTTTTGTTAATTGACTTTTTAAAATAAAATGATAGAATAAAATACAAATAAGGTGTAAGAGGCATTTTAGTTTAATTAATCTTAGGAGAATTATGAAAAACATTGTAATTTTGATTGTAGTTTTTATTGTGTCTATTTGTCAAGCTGACTATCATGGGACAGATGATGGTTCTCAACAGAATCCTTACCATATCAGTTCAAAAGCAGATATTCTTCAGTTAGCAGCTACCCCTGCAGATTTTGAATCGTATTTTATACTCACTGCTGATATTGATATGTTCGGGGAGGTTTTTACAAATTCAGTTATTGCTTCATCTGTTGAAAATACTAATTCTACATCAACAGGAAAGACCTTTGGTGGGAATTTCAACGGTAATGGACATAAAATAAACAATATTGCTATTACTACTTTAGGTACTGAAAATGATTATTTGGGCCTTTTTGGTCGCGTAGCAAGTACATCAGGAACAAAGACTATGATATATAATTTAGAGGTTAAGATAGAAATTAACTCTGGTGATTATGCTAGGCAGATAGGTGGTATTACCGGTTACCTGGGTCAGTCAGCAACAGTAAGTAACTGTATTGCATCTGTAAGAATTGAGTTGGCTGATGATAATGAGTTGGTTGGTGGTATTTGTGGTAACAATTATGATGGAAAAATAGTTGACTGTAGAGCATCTGGTTTTATACTTTCAGGTCTTCATTGTGAGAATATTGGGGGTATTGTAGGTTCAAACAGTTCTGGAGGTAGTGTGTCTACGTGCTTTGCAGATGTATATATTGAGTGTGATCAGGATACAAGACTTTTGGGAGGTATATGTGGGTATAATAATCAGTATGCTGTTATCAGTAATTGTTATTCGGTTGGAAATATAACATCTATTTCAAATTGTTGGGCGTTTGGAGGTGTATGCGGATGGAACACGGGGACAATTTCTGATTGTGGAACAAAATGTACAGTAACGGCTGTTTCAGATTCATATTATTATGCTGGATTTGTGGGATTCATTGGTACTGGGGGTCTTGTAAAGAATAGCTATTCAGCTACGACTATTATAAATAATGGAGCATCTGCTGTGGGTGGTGGTTTTTGTGCAGGATCAGTTACAAATGGAACAACCAACTGTTTCTGGAATATAGAAGTAGCAAATTATAATATTAATGCTTCTGGTATAGGAACTAATACAGCAACAATGAAACAGGACGTAATCTTTGTTGATTCTGGATGGAATTTTGATTCAAATTCAGGAGTATGGGCAATGTCGTCAACAGGGAGTGAGTTTGAAGGTTATCCCGTTCAGCAGTGGTTAGATGTTAAACTGGTTTCTTTAACTATTTCAGGAGCTGCAAGTGTTTTTGAGAACACAACTAGTCAATATCAATGTCAGGCTGACTTTAGCGATGGAACAGAAGATGATGTTACCTCTTCTGTGTTGTGGAGCGAAAACAGTGCTTTTGCTTCTATCGATGTTGCTGGTATGCTTAAGACTATACCCGTAACATCTGGAAAATCTATAACAGTAAGTGCCGAGTATGTTTATAATGGAATTCCAACGAATGTAGTAAAGAACGTTCTTATTATTAATACTCCATATAGTGGAGGAGAAGGAACTTCAGGTAATCCATATATACTTGTTGATGAAACTGATCTTTCTTTACTGGCGGCTACTACATCTGATTATGATATGCATTTCAAGTTGGGGGATGATATAAGTATGAAGAATTCTGTTATGACAGCATATATTGCTTCCGATACTGATAGTTCGACTGCAGGTTTTCAAGGAACACCATTTAGTGGAACCTTTGATGGAAATAAACATAAAATAAGCAATCTGGCTTGTGGAAGCTCAGATAAGGACTATATTGCATTCTTTGGGCAACTTTCAAGTACGGCTGAAGTCAAAGACCTTTTTCTTTATGATATGTCCTCAACAGGAAGAAGTTTGGTTTCGGCAATATGTGCTCATAATGATGGAGGGCAGATAAGTCAGTGTGCGGCGACTGGGCAGGTTGATGGTTGGTCGGGGGTTGGTGGTTTGTGCGGCTTAAATGAGAACAAGGCATCGATTGAGAATAGCTTTTCTCATGCAAAAGTAACAAGCTCTGGTACTTCAAGCAGTTATATTGGTGGCTTTTGTGCTCAGAATTCGGCAACAATAAGTAAGTGTTATTCAGCTGGAGTTATGTCCCTTGCATATTTGGCAACAGATGTAGGTGGCTTCTGTGGTTCAAATTCAGGTGTAGGAACTATTGACGATTCATTTTGGGACACGGCAGTTTCAGCAGTTTTCATAAGTAGTGGGGGGACAGGAAAAAGTTCTGCTGCTATGAAGCTTTTGCTAACATTCACTTCTGCAGGATGGTCTGCTCCTTATCCATGGCAGAAGTCGGATAGTTCAGGCATTTTTGATGGATATATGATGTTAGCTTGGCAGTCTTCTTTCTATAGTGATGAATATTTAGACTGGCTAACTGGATTCTTCCCAGGTGGTTATCCAGGTAATGATGTTGATAGCGATTTGGATGGAATGTTGAATGGTGATGAATTTATTGCTTTAACCGATCCGGTTGATTCAAACTCATTCTTCTGTATTTCAGGTATTCAACCTGTTGCCAATGGAATAGAGCTACAATGGGTTGCTGCTTCAAATAGACTATATAGTGTTAGAAAGAAAGCTAGTATGACAAACACATTTTTGCTGCTAGACGATAGCATTCAATATCCTGTGTCAAATTTCATAGATACAAACGCTTTTGATAATGATGGAAATGTATATCAAATACAGGTAGATATCGCGGAATAGTTTATTCCTCCGTCCTCGCGAGCTCGGACATCTCGGGGATAGTTCTAAGGTCTATGGTCTAAGAAATTTGTATTAAGAGATAAGAGTTAAGGTTTAAGGAACGAGAACGTTCAATGCGAATCAGTCTTCGCTTTTCAATCTCCGCCTAACACGGCATTCAACATCGAACATCGAATGGAAGACACGGCCGTGGGGCGGTGCGAGCAGAGCTCGTGTTTTAAAAACCTAGGGCGTTTCCCTAGGCTGTGTTATTAAGGGCTTTCAGCCCTAAAGGACGCCGAGGACGGCATCCCTCCCATCCTTACAAGACAATATTGATTTGTACATTGGGAGGGTCAGCGTCCTTGCTGACATAAAAGGGTTTAACCAGAAAAACAGGGTTAATTTTTAATTCTTGATTTTTATGTTTACGAGTAAATATAAATATATTATGATGTATTAATGAATACACAAGAGTTACAAGATATTATTGGTGGTCGGAGTGGTGAAGAAATTATTTCCGTACTTCTTGATATACAAAAGATAGATGGGTATATCTCTGAAGATGTGATAATTGCTCTGCCTGAACTTATTGATGTATCCCCTCAGAATTTAACTTCTGTTTTGACTTTTTACAAAGCATTTCATCTGCACCCAATGGGCAAGCACAATATCAAGGTTTGTATTGGTGCCGCATGTCATGTTAAGGGTGCAAAACAGCTTGTAAACGACTTTAAAGACCATCTTTATATTGATGAATCTGAGGAGACCGATGCTGACATGCTTTTCTCTGTCACGGAAGTTGCCTGTCTTGGTTGCTGTATGCTTGCCCCGGCAATCCAAATTGATGACATCATTTATGGCAAAGTCGCTAAAACTGATATTTCATCCATCTTAACTGATTTTCTTGATTCTCAAAAGGTATCAGGTGTTGTGCATTCCAATCGAGATGAAGAACACTGTGTCTTCTCGCTATGTAACTGTTCCAGCTGTAAGGCTTCTGGTAGTCAAAAGGTCTTGCATGAAATATATAGAGTGATTAATAGATATAATTTGGATATCAGTGTGAAAGAGACCGCATGTACAGGTAATTCATATAATACACCTCTGCTTTTGGTTCAGGCTCTAGGTAAACCTGATGTTCATTATGCAAATGTTAAGCCAGAGAAGGTTCAACATATTATATTTAAACATGTAAAGCCAAAGTCAATTGTCAGCGCCACAACTGCAAAAATTAATTCAGCAATCGAAGGTTTGCTAGTACATGGTGATGACAGATTGCATCACTATACTCTTGAGGAGATTGCAGATTTGGTGAATCATGAGTATAATGTAAAGCAGGTTCAGATTACAACGGATGGTTCTGGAAGAGTAGAACCAAAAAATATCAATACCTATTTTGATGATAAAGCCATTGCCGGTTTTAAGAGAATTCTAAACCTAAGTAGCTCTGAAATTATTAAGACTATTGAAAGCTCTGGTATGCGCGGGCGTGGAGGTGCAGGTTTTCTGACTAGTATTAAGTGGAAGCTCACAAGTGATGAAAAGTCTGAAGAAAAATATGTGATATGTAATGCTGATGAGGGTGATCCCGGGGCGTTTATGGATAGAATGCTGCTTGAGTCATTTCCTTTTAGAGTTCTTGAGGGTATTGTGATTGCAGCATATACAGTTGGTGCACATAAAGGATATGTTTATATTAGAGATGAGTATCCTTTGGCAATTGAGAGATTACAGTCTGCTATCAATCAGTGCATCGAACATAATCTTTTAGGAGAAGATATTCTTGGGTTAGGTATTACATTCCATGTTGAAATTGTTCAGGGAGCAGGGGCGTTTGTATGCGGAGAAGAGACTGCTTTGATTGAAGCTTTAGAAGGCAAACGGGGTACTCCAAGGAATCGTCCTCCTTACCCTTCCATTAGTGGCTACAAAGGCAAACCTACTCTGATAAATAATGTTGAGACTTTTGCAACGATTCCATGGATACTAAATAATGGTTCAGATAAGTTCATTAGTTATGGAACAGAAAAGAGTAAGGGAACCAAAACATTTGCTCTTGCCGGAAAAATTAATAGGGGAGGCTTGATTGAAGTTCCTATGGGTACAACTTTGCGGGAAATCGTAGAAGATATTGGTGGAGGTACTTTAAATAATAAAAAACTTAAAGCAATTCAGGTTGGTGGTCCATCAGGTGGATGTATTCCTGTGAGCAAGATTGATACACCGGTCGATTACGAGTCTTTGAATGATATGACTGCAATTATGGGATCCGGCGGGATGGTTGTGCTGGATGAGGATGATTGCATGGTTGACATTGCTAAATATTTTATTGAATTCACCAAGTCTGAATCTTGCGGGAAGTGCACAGCTTGTCGAGTCGGTATTGCAAGAATGTATGACATTCTAATTAAAATCAGCACTGGTAATGGAAAATTAGATGATATTGATAAACTGGAAGAACTTGCAATATTAGTGCAGAATGGAAGCATGTGCGGTTTGGGTAAGTCAGCTCCAAATCCTGTGTTGTCTACTATTCGTTGGTTCAGAGATGAATATATTGAACACATCAATGGGCGATGTAAAGCAGGTGTGTGCAAGGAATTGACAACTTTTGAAATTACTACCGATTGTATTGGGTGTTCTATGTGTGCAAGAGCATGTCCTGAAGGTGCAATTCAGATTGCTCCTTACAAACGCCACTATATTGATCAAGAAAAATGTATTAAGTGCGGCGCGTGTAAGTCTGTCTGCCGACAGGGAGCGGTGGTGACACTTTAAAAGAGCTGTGCTTCTTTAAAGAAAGGGTAAAGGGTAAATGGTGAAAAAAGGAAGAATTAAGAATGGGACAAATGGGACTGATGGGACATATGTTTTTTGGAAAAATGCTGAATGCGGGGATGGATTCTAAGAGAGGGCGAATCAAGAGAGAGCGATAAATCTCGTTAAGAGAGACGTGATAAATCTAAAGAGAGACGCGATAAATCTTAAGAGAGACGCGATAAATCTTAAGAGAGACGCGATAAATCTTAAGAGAGACGCGATAAATCTCGTCTGTACGGGCGGGTGATGGATGATTTGAGGCTGAAAAGCTGATTTAAGAGATAGGAATTTAATAAATGTTAATAGAGATAAATCATATAGAGTTTGAAGTTTCTCCGGAGGAGACCGTCCTTGATGTTGCAAAAAGAAATGGAATAGAGATTCCGACTCTTTGTCATTCTGAAGAGTTTGGTTGCAAATCTCAATGTATGGTATGTGCTGTTTGGGTTATTGGTCGAGATGTAATGATTCCTGCCTGTTCGACTAAAGTTCAGCCGGATATGCAGATTCTAACCGATAGCAAAGCTGTTTCTGAGTTTCGTAGAAAGATGCTTGAGGTTTTACTTTCAGAACATTTAGGTGACTGTAAGGCTCCGTGTCAATTGGTTTGCCCGGAGTTTGCTAATATTCCAGATCTATTTGGAAAACTTGAGAGGGGTGAAAATGTTGGGTTGCCTAACTGTAAGGATTGTTCCGCTCCATGTGAGAAAGCCTGCCGTAGGGGGCGTATAGATTCGCCTATTAAAATTAAAGAGATTTTTATGTCTGTAACTGATCTGAGAGTGGGCAAAAAGAATTTAAAAAGCAAGCAGTACAATCACAAGCTTGGTCTGATTACTGATGAAAACAAACAGATTTTATTAGATGATATTGCTCAGAAAAATAGTGATAAAGATTTCAAAATTGCGGAGATATCAAGATGTCTGTTCTGCGGTTGTTCCAAAGATTCAAAATGTGATTTGCAAACACTGGCTACACTGTTTGATGCAAAGCAGAATGAGTATAAGAGCACTAATAATTCTTTGAAGCCTAAGGTATATACAGAAAAGCTGATTTTTGATCCTAACAAATGTATTCGTTGTATGCAGTGTACAAATATTAAGGCGTCTGATGGGCGATGTTTGTGCATGTCAGGTAAGGGTGAAAATATTTTACCTAGTCCACCAATTTGTATGTCATGGGAAGAGACTGTTGCGGGCATTGAGACTGAGTTGGTTAATATTTGTCCGACGGCTGCCATTTCAATTAATTTAGCCCATCTAATCATCTAACGAACTAACACCCTACCAACGGGAGAGAGGCTTTAGCATGCTTAACGCAACGAACACAGCGAAGTGGTAATCTAACTAATATATATTTTTTGTAAACTATTTTTGAGTTGCATCGTCTAAGCAATTACAGAACATATTTATTAATGGTTACAATTAATTCTGATTTTTGGTATAGTTATTGCAGTGTTGCAATCGAATTTGGGTTAAGAGTAAAAAAAACAGGAGTTCAAAAATGAACACTAAGTATAAAGTAATGATGGTTGCATCCTTAATGGTTGCAGGTTCAATGTTGTCACCTAATCTTGTTGCAGGTGAAAAAGAAGGAAAAGAACGTAAAGGTCCTTCTGAAGAAGAGAGAGCTGCTCGTGTAGAAAAGATGGAACAACACAGAGCTGAGGTATTGGAAAGAATTTCTCAATTACCTGAAGAAGAGCAGGCTGCTGCAAAGGCTAAGTTTCAGAAAAGAATTGAAAGAATGAAAGCTGAACATGAAAAGCATATGCAGAAGCGTAAAGAGCAATGCGAAAAAAGAGGTGGCGATGGTGAACGTAAAGGTCCGTCAGAAGAAGAGATAGCTGCTCATAAAGCTGAAATGAAAGCTGAATGGAAAAGAATATCTCAACTTCCACCAGAAGAACAGAAAGCTGCAAAAGATGAATTAAGAGAAAAAAGGCAAGCACGTAGAGCTGAGCATGATAAAAACATGAAAAAAGGTGGCGATAGAGAACGTAAAGGTCCATCAGACAAAGACAGATCTGAACGTAGAGAAAATATGCGAAAAGATGGTGACAAATCTGCTAGAGGAAAATCTGAAGGCAGAGATAAGTCAGAAGGTAAAAAAGATAAAGAAGTTAAAGGGCAGAAATCCGGCAAAAGTAAGCCAGAAGCTAAGAAAGACGGCGGACGTAAAGAGAGACAAGATAGTGATCGTCCTTCTAGAAGAGAAGTAGAGCAAAAAATCAAAGAGATTAAAGCTAAGATTGCTGAGTTACCACCAGAACAACAAGAACAAGCAAAGGCTAGACTTGCAGAGAAGACTCAAAAAATGAGAAGAATGGCAGCAAAACAAAAGAAAAATCATGCCAGTCAAGAAAAAGTAAATAAACTTATTGACGAACTATAAGAAAGTAGATTAGGCTTATTCACCTTTATTGGTGGATAGGCCTATATAGGGAATCCTGATTTCACATGAAACAGGAAAACCTATATCAATGTTTGGTATAATATTAAAACGACTGTTGGATTATTATGAAAACGAGTGTTATAAATTTTTTATTATTAGTGTTTGTTCTTTTATCAGTTAATCTATTTGCAGGTTCGAAGGGATTAGATCCTAAGAGTATTCATAGAGAAATTGAGCGACTTAATGAGATAAAGAGTAAAGATCCTGAGAGATATGAGAAGGAGTTAAAAGAGTATAAGCAAACTTTGAACAATAAGATACAATATCTAAGAAAGCATAACCCAGAGAAGTATGCAGAACTACGCGGAAAGATGCAACGGGAAGAGCACTCACATATTAAAGGTGAGTTTGAAAGGCATCCAGATAAAAGAGTTCGAACTTATACCGCATATACGAATAGGCTACATGGTAAGCTTCTGTTTCTAAAAGAGAATGATCCAGAATCATATGCAAGACTAAAAGAAAGAATTGAGCAGGAAAGAGAGAAAAGGTTTAATGGGGATAATCCCCGTCCACCAAATCCATTCTTTGACAATATGCGTCATAGTAATAGAGCCCGTAATAAAGCTGCTAAAAATGAAAAGAATTTTACAGGTGATATGCAACGTAGAATTGCAGAAATAGAAAAGTACATTGATGAATTGCCTCCGGAGCAACAAAAACAAGCAAGAGCTAGACTTCAAAAAAAATTAGCACAAAAAAGAGAGCATTTTAAGAAACTAGAACTAGATAAAAAATCGAAAAACGGGGAACCAAAACCTCAACAAAAAGATAATCAATCTAAAAGATAATATGCTCAAAAAAGACAATCAAAATATAGATGAACAAGATATTATCAATCGAATTCAAAGTGGTGAGTTAGATTGTTATGAATTTCTTGTAAAAAAATACCAGGAAAAAGCTTTTCAAATTGCCTATGGGGTAACGAGTAATTATGATGATGCCAAGGAAGTTGCGCATGAAGCTTTTGTCAGCGCTTTTAAAGCCATAGGGAGTTTTAAGAAAAATGCAAAGTTTTCAAGTTGGTTATATACTATTGTTGTAAACAAGAGCAAAGATAAGTTAAGGACAAGGCAGAGGAATTACAAACTGGTTTATATTGATAAAGTGTTTGATCAGGAAGATAATGAGACCTTTTGGGAACTCAAAGATGAAAAGGGTAAGTCTGCTACAGAGATCTTAGAACTTAAAGAGATGGGTTGCAAAATCACACAAGCATTAAATTTGTTACCAAAAAACCAGAAGATGGCATTTATACTACATCATGTTAATGGACTTTCTCTTGGGGAGGTTGCTGAAGTAATGGAAAAAGGGTTGTCTACTATAAAAACACATGTACATAGAGCAACTTTAGAATTAAGAAAAAGACTGGATGGTGAATTATGAAAAATATTGAAAACTTAACAAAAAACTATGCGATCAGAAGTATGACAGAAGAAGATTCTGTAAAATTTTCTGTAGATGTAATGCAAAGTATCAAGCAGGATCCTTCATCGATAAAGATTCATGTGAAGAAAACAGTATTTGCAAGATTTTCCATGATTGGCAGCTCTATTGCTGCTGCAATTGTTGCGACACTTTTAATTGTTTCGCAAGTCAATAATACAATTTCTCCTGAAGATTTAGAGGTGGGCGAACTGATTACAGTTCTAAATGGTATCGGAGAGGAAAGTATGTTGTATTCTGCAACAGAGAGCGAAAGTCTATATGATGATATTCTTCTAGCAGAAGAGCTGGAGGAGAAGCTGTAAGAATAATGGTTAATTGTTAATGTTGGAAAGCCTACGTCGGTATTTATTAGATAGGTTGCGACGCAGCACCATAGTTTACAGTTTACCATTTACAGTTTCTTGCGACTCTCGTTGCAAGTGCTAATAGCTATTTTTTCTCTTTTTTTTCTTTTTTAAAGAAATAACCTATTGGATCTCTCATTTTCTCAAATAGGTATTTCCAGAATCCTTCAGAGTATGGTCTTGCTTTCGAATAGACGTATTTTTTTGAAATATATCCTCTGTCCATAAGTGTTTCAAAGATTCTTGAAGCAGCCATGTTGTGTGCAATCTCATTAGGATGAGCATCA
>Ga0307987_1001873_pt1 | contig 11305 bp, 16 predicted proteins | sample EllFjometagen181_FD_203157 | JGI IMG/M metagenome (GOLD analysis project Ga0307987, IMG submission 203157) | Marine microbial communities from Ellis Fjord, Antarctic Ocean - #181 | ecosystem: Environmental > Aquatic > Marine > Unclassified | place: Southern Ocean | collected 2014-10-08 | reverse complement strand
TTGAAATTTAAGGGATTTGACTTTGAAAAAAGGGAATTATGCCGAAGTGGTGGAATTGGTAGACACGCTAGACTTAGGATCTAGTGCCGCAAGGCGTGGAAGTTCAAGTCTTCTCTTCGGTACCATACATAAAAACAGGCAGTTAGAGAAAATCCTTAACTGCCTGTTTTGCTTTAGGTCAACGATTAGGTCAACTTTTCCATTTTTCAGGTCAACTTTTTTTCTTGACTTGATCCCCCTCACCAAATAGAAAAGATTCCATTCTTTTAACAGCTTCGGCTTTTTCTTTTTCATCAACCGTATTGTACCGATCAAACATTTCCCTGGTGGAATGGCCGGTTATATCCATGGTCACCGTATCATGTGCCCCAGCCTTTCGCATATATGTATTGAAGGAATGACGCAGGTCATGTGGGGTGATACCATTCTTAGTGTTTCGCCCATAAGGGATACCAACAGTCTCACACGCTTTTTTCAAGCTGGCCCGGATACTTTTTAAGGGTTTCCCTTTGTATAGAAAGATATGGTCGTCATGCAGCGCCCTGGGAATATTAACCAAGGTTTTGAATAGCATATCAGGAATAGGGACAAATCTTTTTTCCTTGTCCTTGGTCTGATCCGGTTCAAGTTCAATCCTTTTTTCTTTCAAACTCACCTGGTCCCAGGTCAAGGATGTAATTTCACCCATTCGCATTCCAGTAAAAAAGCCGGTTATGAAGATGTTTTTAGCATGGTGGGGTAGGGCACCCATAAGGCGTTCAAACTCATCAACAGACAATATCCTGTCCCTGGCATTGGCACCTTTCTTCAGAAGTTTATTGACTTTCTTGAATGGTTTCAGGGCATCCCCGGAAACCTTGTCATTGTCCCACGCTTTATTCAACATGGTCCTGGCAGCTCCTATTTCCTGATCAATATAGGAATCAGATTTTCCCTGTTCTTTCCTTTGGATCTGATAATTTTCAAGATCAATGGGTTTTATTTTTCCCTGTTTTTTTTTGCTGTCCAGGTCAGTCCCACACTTACACTTTTTATTTTTGACAGACTGTTTATTTTGACAAATCGGGCATTCTTGTAAAATTGCCATGTGTGCCTCCAAGGGTAACAAAAAATGTTACCCTAAATTATAATATCGTATGGAGAATGTAAAGAGCCCCTCCCCAGGTTAATAGGGAGGGGGGTTATTTCAAACAGCCTGAATCATAGACAGCGCCTTTGCCAGGCCCAGGATATAGCAGAATTGCTCATCAACTTTATCCGGTTTTGTTTTCCGCATGGCTTCCATTTTCTGGTCTTCAGCATGAATGAGCTGCCCAACGGCTTTAATAGAATTATTAAAGCTAAGAAAATCAACACCCTCTGCAATATCCATCAGCATACTCCGCAGGTTATCCAGCATTATGTTTATTCCGTCCGGATCATCGCATCCAGGAGAAAGTGTCCTGCTCTCATGTATCAATAAGATTTCTCTTATGGCTTTGGCTTCTGTCGATGAGATGGTTCTCATGGTTTGGCCTCCTGGATATAACCACCCATATCATCCACCACGGTATCCATGTCTTGAAACATACCAGATAAAATATCCTGCATGGTTTTAATGGATTCCGGTTCAGAAAATTCTATCTTCCCTTCTGAATGAGCCATGACAGCTTCCAAGAAATATATTGCATTCTTTACCCTTTCAGCCATAGACAGGGCTTTTTTTAATTTATCTATTGGTTGCATGGTTAACCCCCTGGTATTTATCCAGTTCTATTTGGAGCTTACGGACACGGGCTTTTAACTGTTCGTTTTATTCCCATTCTTTCCTGGCCCTTTCATTTTCAACATCAATCAAAAATGAAATTTCATCGGCGGTAGCGTCAATCATTTCACCAATGGCATACACCTCTCCACTGCGGACGGTTTCAAACGGGTGACTATCTGTTGAATCATCCTCATTACAAATTACTGTGGAAAGCATTTTTAGTTTTCCCAATGGGTGACATGCCAGGAACAATGGATCATTGTCTTTTCGAACCTGTTCTTCTGTCAGAAAGCTTTTTATTTGCATGATTCACCACCTCCTTTTCCAAGGACTCCCCTGAGGTTTGCTGCCATTTGCCGGAGCCTTTCGGGTTCGATATCATCGGCCTGGGATTCAAGGTGGTCTATAAAATTTTTCATGGTACGTTCAAGGCGGTTTTCCCTATCCCCTTCCCATTCAAGCATCTTGTAACAGATAGACCGGAGTTCTTTGCCTGTATCTTTGAGAATATTGCTTATACCGGAATATGACTCTATGGAAAAATTAGGCCTTGATTCGGCATCCACAAAACAAAAAAGTTCTGCAATCCCCTGGATCTTGTTTAATCTTCGGCAAAAGCCGTCTTCAAAATCAAAATCATCTTCAATGGTGGGTTGCGCGGTGGATGTGGGTGCTTTATAATACGATTTAGTCATTGGTTACCTCCATAGGGTAATTAATGGTTAGGCTCTGTTGGGTGCGGGAACACCCTTCAGGGCCGCTTTATTTTTTGTCTGATTCTTCTTTTTTCTTTAAGCTTTCAATAAATCCGATCATTAAAGTTTTCATTGTTGTTCCGTTTTTGACTGCATGCATTTTAAAAAAAAGATGCAGGCTTTCAGATATTTTAATATTTAATACTTTTTCTTTTTCCATATAAACCTCCTTTCTATCTATTTATAGTGTAATGTAGTTATATTGTCAAGCACTTTCTTTTTTAATTGCGGGATTTTCCCACCATTAGGACGGCTCCATTTTGCACCGTCCTCAAAATATTCTTGTAGTTTGGCACCTTGGAGGCACTTTGAAGTATACTCAGAGGCACCTTGAAGGTGCCTTGGTGGCGTCTCCAAGGTGCCTACATATTCTGAATGGGGTTGACAGTAACAAAAACAAACTGTCTCTGATGGGGTTGACAGTAACGTATAGAGAACCGAAAAAATGTGGGGTGACAGTAACAGAAGCCACAACATGTGGCTTCTTGGTTTTTTTTTCTTGGATTTTAAATCCGGAAAATAAAGGTGAGGATTCCCACCTTGAGATCGGCTCCATTTTGGGGGCGGTCTTTTTTGTAATATTGCACCTGCGCTAAAATAAGGGTTGATTTGGATCCGGCAAGATACTTTCTCCTCCTGTTTTTTTGATGGCACAGACAAGATCATATTCATTGACGATCTGGGTGCCACAACTTTCATCGTTTTTTTTCTTTTGCATCACAGATTCGATTTTCCGGCCATAGGTGGAATATACCCAGGCGGGTGAGGCTTGAGCCCCAATTACCAGATAATCAAGACCTTTAACTATGGATTTATGTGCAATCCCTCCAAGTTCTTCGACAGCCTTAAACAAGCTTTTCCTTTTACCGGAAGCAGCAGGGCCGGTAAAACAGAACCTCTTTTCAGTAAATTCTATTTTAGGTTTATTCTCACAGATAGAGGAGATTGAATGGAAAACTGGGGATGGTGAAGTTATATTGTTATTCAACCAATATTCTTCATCATAGATAGCGGGATCATCAACCGCTTGTTCAATAAAATCATTGAAAAATATGTTTAATAGCTTTTGCTCATCGGTGTCTATTCTTCCATCCTTTAAAATATTATTTATGTGCTTTCTAAGATCATTGAAAGGCCACCAATTTTCCAGGTGCTCGTAATTAATAAGCCAATCTTTTAGGCCTTCTAATTCAGAAGATTTTACACTTCGATCACAAATAATTCCAGAAAGGATACCATGGAGTCTTCTTACAATCTGGGTAAAATCCTTAAGAAACCCCTTATCGTTGATAGTCTCAGAACACCAATCTAAAAGAATTTCTCTTTCATCGGCATCAATAACGCCATCTTCTAATATCTCGTCGAGAAGATGTCTTAACCCTTTGAAAGGCTAAATTTCATGCATCATTTCATGAGAGTCCACCCAATTCCGTAAAGCAATAATTTCCTTATCATTAATATCGCAATCGATTGATATCCCTTCGACGATCCCATAAAGCCTTCCCATTGTTCTTTTGACATAGGTTCGAGTGGCGTATGACATGGCACCTCCTATTGTTGAATATAATAATATTTCCATATCACTTAAAATCAGTCGTGTAAATCAGAGAACCCCTTAATTTATGAAGGCAATAAAGGATATTTATTTTTTTGACTTGACAAAACACTATCACGTGAGTATATTTAATATCAAATACAATCATAATAAAAAGTGTGGGCTTAAGAATGGCAGTCAGATACACATTAAAAGAGGTTACTAAAGCCACGGGGGCAAAGACGGCATTCGTCCAAAATTGCATCGCTCGTAAAACTATCCAGCTTCAGGATGATGCTATAATCGAACCGCAAATAAAGAGGCGTTACACCATCCGTGATGCCGTTGTTATTGGGGCAATGGTGGAGATAACCAAATTAAAAATCCCCCCAGGGATAGCAACCGGCTGCACTGAGGCTATTCGCTCCAGGCTTTCAAAATTGCTTATTGGAGAACACTTTAAAAAATTGGCTGAAGAAAATGAAGACGAGATTCAGATGGACAGAAAAGATTCTTTGGTTTTTATTTTGTACCCAACAGACAACGAAGGTGGATGGGATAAAATAGAAGCCCATATGCATGATGGGCAGTTTTATTATGAAAGCACGCCTGATTATGAGAAGGCCCATGAAATAATAAAAAAATATAAAGAGGGGCCCTTCAAAGAAGAATACGAAACAGAGGAATGGAAAGAATGGAAACAGGCATTAATCCACAATGGAAAATATGATAAAGCCAAATATCAATCTATGGTAAAAAGTAGTGCTCTGAATAACGATGAAGAATTCGCAATAGCAAGTGAATCTTTTCAAGAATCAGTTAATATTTCAGAATTCCCCGATTGTTTTTGCATACTGCAAGTGGATCGACTAATCAGGCGAATTTTAGATTCTCTCGGGGGTGTTCCTTGGAACAATATTCCTGATTGATAATGATATAATTAAACAGCCGGGATCGATGCGTCAACATCGACCCCGGCCTACCAAGAACACAGAAACGCCCCTCACAAGGCAAATTTAAGCATCACATGGCCCTTCCTTATAGCCTATATCGAGGATTCCGGTCAAGGTGCTGCGACGAAAGGAAATCAAAAGATGAAAAAGAATTCAAAAGAACCGGCCAGTGTTGTAAGTGACCTTACCTTCCATTGCACCCTTGAAGAACTAAAGAAACAGTTCCCTGGAAAGACCATGCTGAACGTGCATGAGACTGCCAAGGCTTATGGTTTCAAAAATTCCCAAACAATCTATAATGCATTGCGAAAAAATGCTGTGCATCCCTTCCCTGTCAGGCCTAAAAAACGGTGCGGGAAGTGGTTTTGGAATATCGTCCAGATTGCTGAAGACATGGCTTCCTGAAGGAGGCATGTATGCTGATACCAGCAATAAATAGTATTGACGATTTAAAGGCAGCTTTACCGGCAATTCTTTCTTGCACGGAACTTAAAAAAGAATCTCAAGGCAGCGTATGCGGTCCTTGTCCAGTTTGTGGTGGTAAGGATCGATTCATTTATAAAACAGATAGTGAAAAATGCTGGTGTAGGCAATGCCATGAAAAGCCAATGGATATTATCGATTTTCACCAATGGTGTTACGGCAAAGAAATCAAAGACCTTTTCAAGGAATACCTACCAAAGCAACCCAGCCTAAACCAAGATACAAAAACAGGGTTACAGGAAACATGGGACGATCTTGTAAATAATAATACCAACAGAAAGCCCATTTACGATTTGCTATGTGATCAGCGAAAAATTACCAAAGAAACGATTGACACATTATTTAACGATGACCAGGTAAGATTCAAGACACATGCCCGGATAGCGTCCGTAGCAATCTCTTATAAAACCTTGAACGGTGATGTGCTTGCCGTGCAATGTCTAACTCCAGATGGGGAGCCCTTCCCATTCACACTGCAAAATAAGCCAGCAAACAAGGTTTTTATAAAAGGTTCAAAACCTGGACAAGATTGTTTTTTTTGGGCTGGTGCCAGCATTGAGTCTGCAAAAACCATGGTACAATGTGAATCTGTAATTAATGCCATGACCGCAGCGGAGAAGATGCCCGAAGCGGAGAAGATGCCCGAAGCGTGTTGCATTGCCATAGGTGGCAGTACCTTTACCAAAAAAATCAAAGCCTTAAAGTCACATATCAAACACATGGAAAAGATAATCTTGTGCTTTGATAATGACGATGCCGGGAAAAATGCTACCCGGAAAATAGCTAAAATTATAGGGGTTCTGGCTTTGTCTGTAAAATGGCCAGAAGGCACTCCGGATGGATGGGATATCAATGATTATTTAAAGGCAGGGAACAACCAGGGCATTGATGACCTGCTGGCAGGTGCGGAGCCTTGTAAAGATGAACCTCCCTTGATTCAGACACCCGATAGTTCCGGTCTGCCCGTTTTTATCCAGGAGACCAGACAGCTAAGGAACGACACCCAGGAAGGATGGAACGTAATTCTCCGTAACAATGACCCGCCGGAAGTATTTGAAAACTTAACAGGCGTGGTCAGTGTTCAGGTGGAAACCAAACAGTCTAAAAAATTATCTATTAAGCCGATGACTCCCAACGGGTTAAGGAACAGATTAGGCAAGGTGTCAAACTGGTATAAACAAAAGATTGTCAAAGATGTAGTTGAACTGTTACCCGTACCGCCCTTTAAAGCCGTTTGTGAAAATATGTTAGAAGATCCCTCTCAGTTACCCTATTTGAAAGGCATTAAAAATGCGCCATTCTTCATGGCAGATGGAATGTTACATGATGAACGGGGGTACTCTGAAAAATCTGAATATACCCTTGAGCTTGCACCTGGATTAACCATTCCGAGGATTCTAAAAAATCCGACACCAAAAGAAATAAATAACGCCAGGGGATTAATCTATGAATTGGTTGAGGGTTTCCCATTCACGACCAAGGCAGAAAGAGCCCACGCTATTGCCTTGATGGTCCTGCCCTTTGTCCGGGAAATGATCAAGGGCCAAACACCTTTGCACCTCATTGAAGCAAGCACCCCAGGAACGGGCAAAACTTTACTCGTGGAGGCTTTGACCTACGTTTTTTTAGGGCAAGATGTGGCCACGACGACAGAAGGCCGGAACGATGAAGAACTAAGAAAAAAAATCACAGCCAAGTTGATGAACCTCCCTGAATTTCTGTTTATTGATAATGTCCGTAGAAAAATAGATTCCGGTATATTGGCTGCTGCTTTGACTGCTGGTGTTTGGGAAGATCGGATATTGGGAGCAACACAAATAGTCAACATTCCTATTAATTGTGGATGGATTGCAACAGGTAACAACCCGGCGTTGTCGTCTGAAATAGCCAGGAGGACAATCCGGGTAAAACTGGATGCTCTTTTGGATAGGCCATGGGAACGGACAGGGAGCGAATATTTTAAACACCCGGATCTTATGGAGTGGGTGAAAAAATCCCGTGGGGAACTGATAGCCGGTGTTTTAACCTTGGTGCAGGCATGGATATCAAAAGGGTGTCCGGCAGATCAAAACAAACGGTTAGGCAGCTTTGAAAGCTGGTCAGATGTTATGGGTGGTATCCTGGTGGTGGCCGGTATCCCTGGGTTCCTTGAAAATATGAACAGTTTTTATGAAGATTCGGACACAGAAGGCAGCGTATTAAGATCATTAATTTCTGCATGGTACTATGGATTTGGGTCAGTTCAGGTTGGCGTGTCAGATATCTACAGCCTGGTCATAAAAAATGAGATCCCGATTGACATAGGGGACAAATCAGAACAGAGCCAAAAGATAAAATTAGGGCAGTTGATAAGGCAATTAAAGGATAGGCGGTTCAGCATTGAGACTGAAGATGTGAACGGTGAGAAGATAAACACCACCTTTCAAGTAACAGCCGGGAAGATTTCCCACCAGGCCCAACAATGGAAATTGACATACAAACCCAATGAATCCCGTAAAAATATGGAAAAAGGGGAGTGTCAAAACACAGACTCCCCAAACTTAATAAATATAGATAGTTACAAGGGGGAGTGTGCGGGGGAGTGTCAAAATACACACTCCCCAAGTTCCCCTTGCCAGGAATGCCAATACACGGATAAGTCGAAAGAACTTTGCTGCTATCTGGCGATGATGGGTAAGCCCGGAAAACCGATCGCTGTCAATCAAGCAATACATAACTGTCCTTTGAAAATATTAATTGAGGTGGCACCATGACCATCATCAAACCATCAATCAAATCAACCAAAGTTAAAATACAACTTTTCACATCTTATCAGCCGGGATCCGGAAGAACAATTGGCACTTGACCGGGAACTTAGAAATTTACTTAACCGGATCGGTGATCGACTTCGTGTATCAGGAATTTCATACACGGATCACAATGGGGAGCCTGTGTCCGTTCAAGGGTCTGTATCGGGAGGTTCTGTCTTTTTGATTTGTAATGTAGCCGACAGCCCTGGGATTGTAAAAGGTGGATGCTACTCCCCTGCTGGACCAGTTGTTTTACCGGGAGAAGAATAATGGAATTTTTAATTGAGAATAATACAAGAATGACCGGGCTTGGATTTGGGGCCAAAAATGAAATCAAACAGCAATTGACCATGCAAAACCCTAAATATACCGATGCAGAAAGAGCGGGCCGGTGGACCGGTGACATCGACACACACCTTTATTTTTATAGGGAGATTCCCCAGGGCCTGGAAATTCCCAGGGGATTTGCAACCAGAGCCTACCGCCTTTGTCAGGGATACGGGGAGAGAATAACTGTCATCGATCGTCGAGCACAGGTGCCTGTTCAATTACAATTCCATGGGACACTGAAACCTTTTCAAGATGTGGCTGTGAATGCCATGATTCAGACCGACCATGGAACCCTGGAATCTTCCACCGGATCAGGTAAAACCGTCATGGCCTTAAATATTATTTCAGTCCGGGGACAACGGGCCTTGATCATCGTCCACACCAAGGAACTTTTGAATCAATGGATAGACCGGATAGAATCTTTCCTGGGAATACCCGCAGGTGAGGTGGGTCAAATCGGTGCGGGCAAATTTACCATAGGAGAGAAGATCACCGTTGCCATGGTGCAGACTCTTTGCAAAAGGGCCGGGGAAGTGGTGGGCAAGTTCGGGCAGGTGGTTGTGGATGAAGCCCACAGATCTCCCAGCAAGACCTTCACTGATGTTGTTTCTTCCCTGGATGCAAAGTATCTCCTTGGCTTGACTGCCACTGCATACCGCCGGGATGGATTGGGCCGGGTCATCTTCCTTTACTTGGGAGACCGCCGGCACCAGGTTGAAAAGGCCGAACTCTTGAACCTGGGCCATCTATGTGAAGCTCGGGTGACATGGCATCAAACAGGCTTTGACACCTGCCTGAACCCTTCTGAGGAATACAGCAAGATGTTATCCGAATTGACACAGGACCCGGCAAGGAACAACCAGATATGTGATGACATTGCTCATGATCCCTGCCAGGGCATTAAACTGGTTTTGTCCGATAGGAAGGACCATTGCCACCAATTGGCTGATATCCTCAAAGAAGAGCATAGCATTGAAGCCACAGTCTTGACAGGAGGATTAACTCGGAAGCAACGGGAAGAGGTGAATAACCAGATACAGTCCAACACGGTTAAAATTCTGATTTGCACGGGTCAACTCATCGGTGAGGGCTACGACCTGCCAGCACTTGAAAGCCTGTTCTTGGCTACACCCATTAAATTCAGTGGGAGATTGATCCAGTATATTGGGAGAGTTCTTCGACCGTCACCTGGTAAGGATGAAGCTATGGTCCATGATTATTATGATCTGCTTGTGGGTGTCCTGGAACATGGGGCACGGGTGCGGGCTGGGGTTTATGATCAGGAGGGGATTCGGGCTGCATGAGAGGGGATGAGGGGCACAAGCGCCACGGCCAGAGCGGATAGGGGGTGCCCCCATCAAAAGTCTACCTCTTTTGGGATAGACCGGAGTGCGGCCCTATTTCTCTCTCTCCGCAGTTTTTAAAAAGTTTTTTTAGATACCGTGAAACATTATTAAAAAATAACCGAAACGCAGGAGTACCAAAGGATTATGTCAAAACCAGCAGAGCTTGAAAAACTCCAAGGAAACCCAGGACACAGACTGGTGAATAAGAATGCCCCTGTTCCTGAAATGGTAATTCCAAAGGCCCCAAAGTTTTTAGATAAGGTTGCAACACGCAAATACTACGACCTGGCAAGAGTTGCTGGCCCAGAAGGAATTCGGGTAGCTGGAAAATCAGATGGTGAAACTTTAGCAATGACCGCATTCGCTTATTCAAGATTTAGGGCAGCTCTTAAAATCCTTGGTGAAAAAACAGAATATTACACCACTCCTTCTGGCCAGATTAAAAAACATCCGGCAATGGGGGAAGTTTCTGATTGGTGGGTAAAATATAATTTTGGTTTATCTAAACTTGGGCTGAATCCATATGAGCGACAGAAGGTTTCTGCTTTCCCTGAAGAAGAAAAAGGTGAATCTCGGGAAGATAAGATGGCAGAATTTCGGAAAAAAGCTTTGGAGGCTGCAAAAAAACAAAGCCATCGACAACAGAACATCGGGGTCAACCAACCTGCCCCTTTTCCCCAAAAGGTGGAGGCTGCAATCTTGTAATGGTTCAGCTTTTTGTTGCTCTTTTATCCTTGGGTGCCCTGGGAGCAAGTCTCCCAGGTGCAACCCCAAACTTTAAATTAATTAAAGGAAAAAACCATGAGCCATCCATTCAAAAAACAATCCAAGCCGGGTGAAACGATCAAAGAGGCAATCGACTTTATGACCATTGCCTGGCGGTTAAAGGATTTTGATTCCGCCCAATTTTATCTTGGCACTATCCTTAAAGGTGTCCCCCTTGAGGCTCTGGAACAGATTATGTTAACGGACCTTGAAACATCTCTTGGTTTTTTCGAATTGTTTGTCCATACCAGATTCGATTCGGCTCCGGAAGGATCCGCACCCTGGAAAATGTATTTAAAGATTGTTCAGTACATTATGGAAAATGCAACACCCGAACTCAAGTAGACCGCCCAACAGGCAATGTCAGAGAACCCACAGATAACTCCCATTGGATTTGAAGACAGTAAAGGGATTTATCGCCTTGCGGATATTGCCAGGGCACTTGGCATAACTGAAATAGATATGCTCTCCCGGATCAAAAACACCTCAAACATTAAAATTTTACCGGCTTGTTCACCAGCCGGGACAACGATTCACTAATTTTAGAAAGGAGTCACTATGGCTTTTAAAATACCTGGCGTGTATGTCGATTTTAAAGGGGAC
>Ga0307987_1001872_pt1 | contig 11305 bp, 7 predicted proteins | sample EllFjometagen181_FD_203157 | JGI IMG/M metagenome (GOLD analysis project Ga0307987, IMG submission 203157) | Marine microbial communities from Ellis Fjord, Antarctic Ocean - #181 | ecosystem: Environmental > Aquatic > Marine > Unclassified | place: Southern Ocean | collected 2014-10-08 | reverse complement strand
GCCACGATGATCTCCACGCCAGAGCGGATGGCGTCTTCCTGGGGGTTCATCTTCATGCCGCCGACGATGGCGACGCTGGACAGCCCGGCGTGGTAGCCCAGGGCGAGCGCCTGTTCGTCGATCTGCAAGGCGAGCTCGCGCGTGGGGGTGAGCACGAGGACCCGCAGCACGCCTGGCTCGGCGCCCACGAGCTGCTGGAAGATGGGGACGAGGAAGGCGGCGGTCTTGCCGGTGCCGGTGGACGCCGATGCGATCAGGTCCCGGCCGGTGATCGCCAGGGGGATGGCCTTGGCCTGGATGGGGGTGGGCTGGGTGTAGCCCATGTCGGAGAGGCCGCTGAGGACCCCGGGGGCGAGGCCCATGGTATCGAAGGAAATGTGAACTCCAGCGTGTGGTTTTCGGGGAAGTAACCCGACGTCTGCACGCCTGTGTCGTGGCCGCTGTCCGCCTCGACAACATGCTACGATCCGCCGATGCTCATCATCGCCCTTTTCTGCGCCCCTCTCCTCGCCGGCAGCCTCGACGCCAGCTTCGACGACCCGGGGGAGGCTTGGGATGGGGGCGAGGTGGCCGCCGGTGTGATGCACATCAGCGACGGCAGCGCTGAGCTCGCCCTCGAGCACCTGCTGTCCCTCGAGGGTAGCCTGCGCCTGCGCCTGGTCGATGGCCAACAGATCTCGCTGGTGCTGGGGGAGGCCTGGGTGGCCGACTACAGCAGCGCCGGGGGTATCGCCCTGGCGAGCGAGGTCGCAGCCTTTCCCCCCTCCCACCGCCGCTGGGTGGTGGACGCCGCGCCCACGATCCAACCCGACGGCCAGCCCTGGGATGGCGGCAACACCCTGCACTGCGAGGTCGTCCAGCGCCCAGACGGCGAGGTGCTGCTGTATTGGACCGGCGAGCAGACCCCCGGCTATGGCTACCGTCAGATCGGTGTGGCCAGCAGCCAGGACCTCACCACTTGGCAGGAGCGCCCGGACAACCCTGTGCTCAGGGTCGACTACGACCTGACCACAGTGGACGGGGTCCACGTACACATGCCCGCAGTGCTGCTCGATGGCGAGACCTGGCACATGTTCTACAGCTGCTACCAGAATGGCGTTGGCAACCGGATCTGCCACGCCACCAGCGCCGATGGCTTCGCCTGGACCCCCCTCGGCGTCGCCCTGGATCTTGGTGCCGAGGGTGCGTTCGACAGCGGTAGCCTGCGCCAGCCCGACGTCTGGATCTCCGACGACGGCGGCTGGCACCTGCTCTACAACGGCACCGATCCCACCGGACACTACGGCCCCACCGGCTGGGCTACCAGTCCCGACGGCAGCACTTGGACCAAACAGGGCGCCATCACCGATGACGAGAGCTTCCTGCAGGGCGGCGGCGTGCTGCGCAGCGCCTACGGCCTCGAGCAGTGGTTCAACTGCAACGACGTCTTCTGCCACGCCTGGGCCGATCCGGACGATCCGTCGACCTGGAACCCCACCGCCGCGGGCCTGGCTAAAACGGCCCTGCCGGACAACTACGGCGGCGGCTACATCCAAGCGCCCTCTCTGCTGGCCATGGGCCCCACCCAACATATGTGGTTCAACGCCTACGGCGCCGACGGCGCGGGCAGCTACCACGAGCGCATCTTCCACGCTGTCAGCGAACCCGAGCCCGGAGGCTGGCTGGAGATCGAGCTGAGCTGGGATGGGGCAGCCCTGCGGGTGGACTGGACCGACGACCAGGGCATGCATGCCGCCCTGGAGGTCTCGGCCGAGCAGGCGGAGGGGCTGCGCATCGAGGTCGAGGGCAACGCCGAGGTGGACGACGTGCACCTGAGCTGGACCCAGCGCGATGAGGGTCTGGTGGACACCGGCGACAGCGCACCCTCCACCGACAGCGCACCCCCCACCGACAGCGCACCCCCCACCGACACGGGAGCCCCCCGGGACACTGGCAATCCTGATGACCCGAGCACGGGCTGCGGCTGTGGTGGGGGAGTTGGCCCGGTGGGCTGGTTCCTGCTGGCGCTGGCCGGCCTACGCCGGCGCCAGCAGATCAGCGGTCACCACTTCCCCAACGGCCCGTCTTAGGGGGCTGGGCCGTGAAATGTGGGCGGGGGCCCGTCTTTACAGGCTGTCTGCCCGCTGGGCCCGTTGAACGTAAGGGAGCCCGTCGAGCGTGGAGTCAAGCTCACCCACCAGGTCTGACTCACGCGGGCCCGCGCCGGGTCTCGCGTGAGCCGGACGCTTAGGTGGTGTGGTGTCCTCGGGCGGCTTGGGCACGGCACCGACCGGTCCGGCCCCGGGGGTTGGCGCTGCCCCTCCTGGGGCACGGTTGGGGCACTGCGTGGCGCGCGGGTGGGTGGCGCCTCCCCAGCCGGCTGCCGGCTCCGACGTTGAAATCTCTCTTTGCGCGACAGCTGCGCCTGGCCCGATTCTTGCGAACTCTTCTGCTCGCCCCCACCAGTCCCCACGGCTGGCCTCCAGCAGGATGATCATGCTCGTGTACCACGCACGCTACGCCGTGCCCTTGCTCGTCCTCACCGCATGCAGCATGCCCAACAAGCCCCTCGGGTCCCACGAGGGCCCTCTCGACGACAGCGTAGGTCCTGACTGGCCCATCGATGACAGCGGCGAGCCCCCCACGACAGAAGACACCGCCGTGGAGCGCCTGGCCTGGGAAATCGGCTCCGAGGAGCAGGCGGGTTCGTTCGAAGGCTCCCGACCCAGCATCGCGGTGGATGCGGCGGACCAGCCCCACATCGTCATCGACCAGGGTTGGATCGACACGCTGTACATCTACCACAAGCTCGGTGGCTCCTGGAGCGAGTCATTGTTCGCCCAAGACAACTGGGGTTCCGACCGCAACTACCTGCCCCACATGGAGATCGATGACCAGGACCGCGCCTGGATCTCGTCGTGGTATGCCACCTCGAATGTGGAGTCCGAGTGTGGTCAGGGCGTCTGGCTGCTGCAGGACATGTCCACCGCACCCAGCGAGGTCTTCCACACCAAGATCTACATCACCTGGGCCAACGGCAACCTCTCCATCGACCCCTACCAGCCCGACCGCGCGACGGTCATGGCCAGGGAGGGGACCTGGCAGTCGGTGGATTCCACGGGCGTTGTGGTGGAATCGGGCCAGCATGCGCTGGGGATCACGGGCGAGAAGTTGCGCTTCCTGATCGCACCGCGCGAGGGCCAGCAAGGCGTGTGGCACGGCGTGATGGGTGGCTACAACCTCTCCGAGAGCGCCTACCGGAGCTCGCTGATGGACAGCACGGTCACCTGGGCCAGCTACAGCGTCTACGACTGGCAAGGCGAGGACACGCGCCATCCGGGCCTGGGCCTGGACGGCGCCGATCCCGCGGTGGCCTACATCGCCGCGGACTACAACCCCGGGGTGGTCATCAACATCTGGAACGGGTCCGCGCTGGTCTTTGATGCCTCTTCGCTGCCGGTCATCGATCCCGACCCGGCCAGCAACGGAAACGGTGTCGACCGCTTCGGCCCACAGTGGGCCCCACGCCACGGCGGTGGCGCCTTCCTCTGCTGGTCCAGTTCGGACGGCTGGGTCCACCTCGTGGATGTCTACTCGGATGGCAGCATGGGGGAGCCCCAGGCGGTCACCGAGGGCAGCCGCTGCGCCATGGCCACCGACAGCCGCGGCCGGCTGCACATGGCCTACGTCAACGGCGGCATGCGCTACCGCCTGCTCCTGCCCCCCACCTGATGAGTACCACTGCCATGCATCCCGGACGCCTCCTGCCCTTCGCCTGTGTTCTCCTGCTGAGCTGCAGTTTCGATCCCGAGCCCCTCGCGCCTGAAGGTGACACCCAGCAGCCGGGTGACAGTAGCCCCGTCCTCGACACTGCTGACAGCGACCCTCCAGGCCCACAGCCACTGGTCCCGGTGGCCATCCCGGAGCAGGGTGACTGGACCTTGCAGGGGATCGCCCTCGAAGCGGGCGCTGCGGGTGCCTGGGACAGCCGGCTGTACGGCCAGATCAGCCCGAGCGCGGTGGTCAAGAAAGACGGCACCTGGCTGCTGTACTACGTGGGGGCCGACGGGGACCGCGGCAGCGACGGCGGGCCGAGCAACCGCGCCTTGGGCGTCGCCACCAGCAGTGATGGCATCCACTTCACCAAGCACGACGCCAACCCCGTGTTGACCCACCTGCCCCACGGCAATGAAGAAGAGGGTGTGTTCTCCGCCGGCGCGACCGTCGATGAGGGCCGGGTGGTGCTGTACTACTCGGCCATCTGGGCCGCAAACGCCACCACCGAGTCGGTGCAGGGCTACGTGTCACTGGCGAGCTCGGACGACGGCCTGCAGCTCGAGGATCATGGTCCTGTGGTGAGCTGGGACGACCCATCCGTCTGGGGCTACGGTGACGAGCTGTTCCCCCTGGGGGTGCTGCGCACCGCCGATGGCTGGTTTGTCTACTACGGAGCCAAGGGCAACGAGGCCAGCTGGGATCTGGGCGGTGCCTGGGGTGGCTCGACCACCCAGCTGCCCTCGACCACCTCCGTGCTGATCACGGGGGACGTCATCGGCGGTTGCGACCCGGTGCGCATCAGCGAAGACGAAGTGGCGCTGTTCGTGGTGCGCGACTTCCAGGCCAACCGCATCGAGGTCCGGCGGGCCCCCTACGACAACCCGGCCGCGCTGGGGGAGCCCGAGCGGAGCTACAGTGCCTTTGACGGGACCTATCGTCACACCACGGTCATGCTTGATCGGGAGACGTCCACCTGGTTCATGTACCAATCCACGGACAGCGAAGACAGCGGCAACCACGTGGTGGTGCGGACTGCGCCGATGGTGGTCGCGCCATAGCGGCGTTGGCGGGCGAGGTGGGGTCGGTACCTACCCGAGCCTACGGCACCTTGGCGTGCCACAGAGACGCCTGCTACGCTCACGGCCTGAGCCTCCCTCCCGCCTGTCCCACATGCAAGACGAGTCCATCCCCCTCGACACCTTCAACCTGCTGACCCACCTTGGGCGGGGAGGGATGAGCGATGTATGGCAGGCCGAGCATCGGACGCTTGGCATCCCCGTAGCCATCAAGATCCTGGCCGGAAAGTACGCGCGAGACGCCTGGTTCCACGAGGTGTTTCGCGACGAGGTGCGCGCGGTGGCGGCGCTGCACCACCCGAACATCATCCGGGTGCTGGAATACGGGAGGGTGTCCCGCCAAGCGCAGAACTGGGCGAAGGGAAAGCTCACCGCTGGCAGTCCGTGGCTGGCGATGGAGCTGCTCGGGGGGGAGGGCCTGGGGGATCAGCTCGTCGAGCACGACTGGGCCTGGCTTCGAAGGACGCTGCTGACCCTGCTCGACGCCCTGGGCCACGCCCACGCCAGGGGCGTCTTTCACCTGGATCTCAAGCCGGGCAACGTGCTGCTGGGCAGCCCCGCCAGCCCGGGTCTGCGCTTGGTGGACTTTGGCTTGGCGCACATCGTCGCCAGGGATCCGCGAGAGAGGGGCGAGGTGAAGCTCTTCGCCGGCACCCCCCCCTACATGGCGCCAGAGCAGCTAGATGACCGCTGGCGCGCCATCGGTCCCTGGACCGACCTGTACGGCCTGGGTTGCCTGGCCACCGAGCTCTGCACCGGCCAGCCGCCCTTCGGCCGGTTGACGGCCGAGACGGCCACCCACGCCCACCAGCTCCAGGACCCGCCGCCGCTGAAGCCGCGGTTCGATGTCCCGGACGGCCTGGAAGACTGGCTGCGTACCCTGCTGGAGAAAGACCCCGCGCGGCGCTTTCGCCGGGCAGCTGACGCTGCCTGGTCTCTGCAGCACTTGGGGCGGCCATCGGCCCGTACTGCGGGAGCGACGAGCGGTACCCCAGAGCCGCTGCGCGGCTCGCGCTGTGCGCCGCTCCTGGACAGCTGGCGCAGCGATCACCAGGCCAAGCCGCGCCACCCACTTCCCGGCGCCGGTCTCGGCCTCTACGGCCTGCGTGTCCCGCCCCTGGTAGGCCGAGAGCGCGAGCGGGACGCACTCTGGCAGGCCTTCCACCAGGCCGCTGCCACCCGGCACGCCGTGCTGCGTGTACTGCGCGGACCCGCCGGCTGCGGCAAGACTCGGCTCTGTGACTGGCTCGGCGCCAGGACCCACGAGCTGGGTGTGTCTATGGTCCTGCGCGCGAGCCACGGCCCGCACTCCAGCCCAGCTGAGGGATGGGTCTCAGCCCTGGCCAGGCAGCTGGGCTGCCAGGGGCTCTCCCCCGAGGCGTCCATCGAGCCCCTGGAGCGCTTCTGCCGCGCCCACGGCGCCCACGAGCCCTCGTCATGGTCGGCCTATGCGGCCCTGCTCTCAGCTCGTGCGCAGGAGCCCGGCCAGAGCTTCGCCGGGCAGGATGAGCGGCTCGGGTTGGGTGTGCAGGCACTGCGATGGCTGGCGGAAGAGCGCCCGCTGCTCCTGGTGCTCGACGACGCCCAGTGGGGCGCCGAGCCCATCCAGCTCGCGTCTGCCATCCTCGAAGCCCAGCGGGTGGCACCCTTCCCCATCACTGTGCTGCTGACCGCCCAGGACGAGGCGCTGCTGGAACGCCCCGAGCTGGCGACGGCGCTCGCCACGCTGCTTGACGACGAGCGGGCCGAGACGATCCCCGTGCCGCTCCTGACTCCCGAGGAGTGCCAGGATTTGATCGGTGCGCTGCTGGGTCTGAAGAGCGACCTGGTGATCAGGCTGCGGGAGCGAGTCGGCGGCAACCCCCTCTTCGCCGTTCAACTGGTGGCCGATTGGGTGGAGCGAGGAATCCTGGAGCCCGGCTCCAGGGGCTTCGTCCTGCGGCCCGGCGCGGAAGTGGATCTGCCCGACGACCTGCACCAGTTCTGGGCCATGCGCATCTCCAACCTGGCCCGCTCGAGCTCCCCACAGGCGCCGCATGCCCTGGAGGCGGCTGCCGTGCTGGGGAGTGCGGTGTCGATGGCCGAGTGGCAGGCCGCCTGCTCGGCGCTCGACCTGGATCTGCCGGCCGGCTTCGTGGAAGAGATGGTGACGCGCCGTCTGTGGTCCAAGAGCGGGGACGGCTTCTCGTTCGCCAACGGCATGTTGCGCGAGAGCTTGCTCCGGCGCTGCCGGGAGGCGGGCCGTTGGAGCGCGCTACAGCGCGTCTGCGCCTCGGTGCTGGAGCGAACCCAGGCGCAGCGAGGAGTCGCCATCCGCCGAGCGGAGCACTTGCTGGAGGCGGGGGCCCCCGCGCTGGCGCTGGAGCCCATGCTCAACGCCGCCGAGAAGCTCATGGGGGATGAGGACTACGGCGCGGCCGAGGCCTTGCTCGACCGCACGGTCGAAGTGCTTCGGGATTTGGGCCTGCCATCCAGCGACAAACGCTGGGGTGAAATCAAGGTGTCCCGGGCGGGCATCGCCCAGCGCCGTGGACGCTACGACGAAGCGGAGAGGCAGCTGGCCCAGGTCGAGGAATCAGCCCGGCACCACACCTGGCAAGGTGTGCTGGCCGACACCCTTGCCATCCGGGGTGAGATCCACCGCCAGCAGGGCGAGTTCGATTCGGCGTGGGATCTGTTCGAGGAGGCGCTCTACCTGTACCGCGTACTCGGCCAGCGCCCTGGCGCGGCGAGGTCTCTCTACGCCTTGGGCCGTGTCGCTCTGCAGCTGGGAGAGACGGCGCGTGCCAGGCGCCTGCAGGAGCAGGCGTTGAAGCTCCTGGACGACCCCCGGGGCCGCGGCGCGGCGATGGGTGTGATCGCGCTTGGGTGGCTCGACTTCATCGCGGGCGACCTCCTCTCCGCCGAGCAGAGGTATCGCCAGGCCTACGAGATCCACGAGACCAACGGGAACAGGTTCGGCGTCGCCTATGCCCTCAATCAGCTCGCTGAGGTGATGCGCACCAAGGGAGATCTCGCGGGTGCCGCGGCGACCTATCGGCGCTCAGCGGGGATCTTCGGCGCCCTCGGTTCTCCACAGGAGTTCGTGCCCACCCTGAACCTCGGGTTGACCTACGTGACCCTGGGCAGGATGGAGGACGCGCGTCGGATCGTCGAGGGCATCGAGGGGCGGCTTGGAGCTTTGGGTTGGAAGGCCTACCTGGTGTTCGTCCACGCCATCCTGCTGGCCGCGGCGGCCAAGCGCGGCGACTCGGATGCTTGGGAGCGCCACTTCGCTCCCGCCACATCCTCAGCCGGAGGGCTGGTGGAACCCGATCTGGCGCTCTGCCTCGAGCGGGCTGCAGCCTACGCCGCCGCCGCCGGGCTGACGCGGGAGGCCGAGCGAGCCGCCACGGTGGCGCGCGACCTCAGGCGGGCCATCGAGAAGGAGAAGGCGGCCGCGCAGCCCAGCGGGTGAGGCTGACGGCTATGCCTGAACGGTCGTCGGGGATCGAAATCCCGCGACACCCTCGAAGCCAGCTCTCGGGCTCTTCCATCACACTGGGCTCCACCGGCACCGCCGGCTCGGTCGTGTCGCACTCGGTGGGTTCCGATGAGGGCTCGTCCCCATCGACAGTCGGGTACAGCTCCGGGCGATCCAGCGTGTCCAGATACTCCACGATCCTCCGGATATTCGGCCGGTTGATCACTCCGCTCCACCTCGGCATGGCCCTGTGGCCTTCTTCGATGAAGTCGATGAGCTCCTCCCAGTCCGCGTCCGGCTTGCTGGTCAGCCCTCGCAGCGTTGGCACAGGCATACGGGCGCCGATCCAACTGGTCTTCCCACCCATGGGCGTCGCGCCCATGGCAGCGGCAACAGCTCTGCTCGTACAGCTTCTTGCCCGCGTCGGGACAGGATGCGGGCATGGCGACGTTCTCGCCCATGGTGGGCTCCAGGCGGAGATCGAGATGTTCCGCGATTTGGCCCATGATACCTCGATTTCCCTCATATAGGCATGGGGCGGGCCGTTGGTAAGCTCACACAATCCCGAGGAAAGCGCCCCGCTATTCAGAGCTTAGTACCTGTGCTTACATGACCGCCCAGCAGCGATTCCGAGGTGATGGGTTCTTGGCCGCACCATCGACGACGGCTTGGGTCTCGAGACGGTCTGCGAGTGCGATGAGGACAACAACAACATCCACTACGCCGAGGTCATCTTCGGCTGACGATCCCAGGAGGGCAGTTCGGCGGATACGGTATCCGCGAGAGGTGTACTCTCATCCCGTCGCAGGCGGGCTTCCAGCGCGCCGTCGGCACCCCCCGTTTACTCTGGATTCCGTGCATGAGCAGCAGCTCCCCCAACCTGGTCCGGCTGAGCGATCCCGAGGTGATGGAGGCCCACTTCAGCTACGTCACCGCCTTCGTGAGAGAGGTCTCGGTGTCGTTTGGTGGGGAGCACATCCAGGGACGACTGGTGCCGGCGGCAGCGGCGGGGCTGTTGTCCTTCCGTCCCCACGCCGCGTATCGAGGGCGAGTCGTGACACCCACAGAGGGGAAGCGGCTCCGGGTGGACTACGAGAGCTCCGGGATCCCGTACACCTTCCGAAGCCGGATCGCCCGGCTGGTGGACAGCGGGGCCTGGGCACTACGCCGCCCCCACTTCATCGAGCGCCTGGACCGGCGGGCCCACCACCGCCACACCGTCCAGGGGAGCGCGGCCTTCGAACTCACCCTCAGGGGTTGCTGGGAGGGTGCCGAAGCCCGGGCGTATGCGCCCGTGGATATCTCAGCCGAAGGGATCGCCTTTCGGTTCAGTCCCCAGGAGATGCCCATCGATGAGGGGACCCTGTTGGGTGGCGAGCTGCGCCTACCCGAGGTCGGCCGGCACCCGGTGTTGCTACGGGTGGCCAACATTCGTACGCCGCGAAGGGTCGGAGGCCTCCCGAACGGCGAGCCGGGAGAGCGGATCGCTGGAGGCCGGCTCGTCGACTGCTCATTGTCGGATCGCCGTCTCGTCACTCTGTCTCTCAGCCTGTGGCAACAGGGGAGCTAAGCGTGCGACTACTCCCCCCACCCGATGTGGCCAGCCTGTTCCAGGACGCCAATGTCAACGCTCTGATTCGCGCGCTACGGTACCGCGAGGACCCATCCATCCGCGCCCAGGCCGTCCGAGCCCTGGGCAGGCTGGCGCTGGCCAAGGCGGTACCCGGACTGCTTGCGGCGCTCTCCGATCCCGACGCGCCGGTGCGGAGAAGCGCAGCGATGGCGCTGGCGGACATCGGAGATCCCGGGGCCATCGAGGCCCTGCGGCTGGCCGTCACAGATGTGGACCCAGAGGTGAGGGCTCAGGCCATGGTGGCGCTGGGGATCCTCGGGGACGACCGACTGCCCGAAGCCTCGGAGTCCCTCCTGGAACCAGACAATCCAATGCTCCGGAGACTGGCCATCCGGAGCATCGGACAATCCGGAGAGGCTCGGTGGGTCCCGACCATGCTCTCGCTGCTCGACGATCCAGACGCGCAGATTCGCCGTGCCGCGGCCACCGCGCTGGGCCTGCTCGGCCACTCGGATGCCCTGTCCCCGTTGCTGGCGCTACTGGCAGACCAGGATGAGACCGTCCGGCGTTATGCCGCAGCAGCGCTGGGTAGACTGGGTCAGCCGGGAGCGCTGGAGGGATTACTCGCCACGCTGTCGGATCCGGTCGCCATGGTCCGGCGCGACGCGGCAGGGGCCTTGGGTGAGCTGGGAGACCCCACGGCCGTGCAGCCTCTCATTGTCCTGCTGCCCGATCCCTCTCCTCTGGTGTCCGAGTCGGCCTTCCAGGCCCTGGTTGCCCTGGACAAGCTCCACCCTGACGCAGGACTCCAGGCCCTGGTGGACACCCTGGGAGAGCCAGAGCTGCTCGCCGACTGTCCGCATCCATGCCTGGATGCCGTGCGACCCAAGCTCCTAGAGCGGGTGGTCGAGGCCCGCAAGGCTGGAGCAGCAGTGAACAACGAGCGTCATCGATGTTCCCGATGCGGACTGGACTGGGAGCGATGTGGGTGCTGGACCTAGGGCCATAGGTGTACCGCCGGCGAGCTGGCACGCCCGGGCCCGAGGACGAGAGCATTGGTCCTCGCCAGTTGTGGCGGCCAAGGCACGAGCCCCTCGTGCGGCCCTTTTCAGTAGCACTCAGGACCGTCCGTACGGTCAGCGTCGGGCGGCCCCGACAGCCACGGGCGGGATCAGGGGGCTATGGGCCTGGGCAGCGCGTTCCACAAGGGGCGCCAGGTGCGGGCGTCCAGCTCCACTGTGCGTTCCACGCTGCGGGTCTCGGGATCCCAGAAGCGGATGACGGTGTCGTCTTCCTCGTCCAGCACCAGAAGGTCCGCGCTGGGCAGGATGTTGATGTGGCCAGGGTCGAAGTCCAGGAGGACGGTCTCCAGCTCAGCGGCCGCCAGGTCCAGCCGGTACAGCTCCCGGTTGTCCACCAGCCACAGCTCGTCGTGGC
>Ga0307987_1001871_pt1 | contig 11306 bp, 9 predicted proteins | sample EllFjometagen181_FD_203157 | JGI IMG/M metagenome (GOLD analysis project Ga0307987, IMG submission 203157) | Marine microbial communities from Ellis Fjord, Antarctic Ocean - #181 | ecosystem: Environmental > Aquatic > Marine > Unclassified | place: Southern Ocean | collected 2014-10-08 | reverse complement strand
ATTTGTCCTGATCCTCCACCAAACCCTGATCATGGGAGCTGGAATTCTGGGTGCCAGTGAAAATGAACAATTTCGGGAAGGGAAAATACCCCATTGGCAAACCGCTTCCGCTTCGGCCCTGCTGCTGGTCAGGACCATGATTTTTGTAGGTATCTATACCCTGCTTTCCCTCTATTACTATGGTCCGGCCTATGCGTTCTACGATATTCCCCGTCTTGCTGCCATGGGAGACCTGGCCCTGCTAAATCTTGTTTTCCTGCTGCCGGTCTGCTTTTTAGGCATTTGTCTGGGGGCTGTTCTGCCCAGGCGCGAGCTGACCACACTGATTGTTCTGCTGACCTCCATGCCCCTGGTCTTTGCCTGTGGATTTATCTGGCCGACATCCGCCATTCCGGTTCCCATAAATACCCTGATGCAGCTTATTCCGGTTGTGCCTGGTATCAAGGCCTTTATTCTTCTCAACCAGATGGGAGCCAGTTTTCACCAAATCCTTCCCCAGGTCATCCATCTGACACTTCTCACGGCACTCTATGGCGCAACTGCACTTTTATTGTTAAAATGGAAAAAAGTTGAAAAAATCCCAGAAAGCTATACATAAATCATTTTATAGGGGATGGGGCCATACTTTGTCACCGAAGGTTTGGGCAGGATATGCTCTTCTGCCACGGTGAGCCAGTTTGTATCAAAATTGAGTTCCCGCATTCGGCCGCCTTCGGATGGCAATGAATGGCTGGTATGGTCATACCGCACATTGAGGATGCAGACATAACTTTTGTCCTGTCTTGCAATGACATAATTTTTGGTAAAACTGTTTTGGGAAATTTGGGCCAGGTCGGCCAACACCTTAACCTGGTCCATGGATAATTTAACCAGAACAGATTTTGACACCCCTTTTTCATCAATGCGCAAAAGGCTTCGAGACTCGCTGGAAGCCACATAGATAGTGGTAATGGCATCAAACTGCCGAAAATACTGAGCCGCAACGATGGCGGCCGTTCTTCTGCCGCCGGACATCACCGGAACCCCATAATATTCAAAAAGCTTTTTTTGAAGGTTTTCTGCGTATTTATCCCCTTTTTCATAGAGATCCTTGGAAATATACCGCAAATATTTTGCCAGGGTTTCAGAGGCGTCGGCAATGGGCCAGTCAACCCGAACGTGGAAATGGGTCAGGGCATACTGCACCTTTGTTCTCTGATTTCTCTGGATCAACAGAGCATAATCCACCGGTAACAGGGACCGCAGCAAAGAAAAAAACTCACCGGTCTCAAAATATTTGGAACTCCGGTCAAAATTTCCAACATCCGGAAAATATTTGTGCCCCAGCAGATTGGTTTTAGTGGTCTTATTGGCATCAAAATACCGGATATATTTTTTATGTTTCTTGTCAATAAAATCTTCAGTAAAAATAATCAGAAATGAATTTTGGGCATCAAATTCCACTGAAGGAATTCTGGCCCTGGGTTTGAGTTCCCGCAGTTCCACAAAGGGATAAGGGGTTCGCAGGCGTAAAAAATTATTATAGGACCCCACAAGGGAATATCCAATGACAAACTGATCCAGCTCATCGCGCAAAACCTGGTAATAGGACCTTCTCAATCGGGCTTCCCGACTCAGACACTCTCTTTGCATGCAGTATTTCACGGCGTCTTCCCTTGTGTGGACGGGGTCAGGCTTGCGAGGGGTCATCGAGGGGTCAGGGTTGCGTTATTGTGCTTTTGTTAAAAACACAATAACGCAAGCCTGACCCCGCTATTCGCAAGCCTGACCCCGTTATTTTTTATTCCAGGGCGGCAACCCCGGGGAGTTTTTTCCCTTCCATCATATGCAAAAATGCCCCTCCGCCGGTGGAGATGTAACTGACTTTATCGGCCACCCCGCATTGTTTTGCAGCAAGACCTGTATCCCCGCCGCCCACAATGGAGAATGCTGTTGACCCTGCAATGGCATCGGCCACAACCTTTGTACCCTTTGCAAATTTCTCCATTTCAAACACCCCCATGGGGCCGTTCCAGACAATGGTGCCGGCATCCTGAATCGCCTTTGCATAACGATCTGCGGTTTTGGGCCCTATATCCAATGCCATCCAGGTATCAGGGATCTCATCAATCGAAACGATTTTAGTGACGGCATCTTTATCAAATGTATCACTAGCCACAAGGTCGCTGGGCAACAACAATTCTATGCCGCGTTGATCTGCCTTTTCAAGAATGACACCTGCAATTTTCAAAAGATCAACTTCAATCATTGACCCTCGGGTATCAACCCCTTTGGCTTTTAAAAACGTATTGGCCATGGCACCGCCGATGAGCAACTTATCCACAAGATTGAGCATATTTTCAAGAGCTGCCAGTTTACTGGAGACCTTTGCCCCGCCAATAACGGCGACCAGCGGTTTTTTGGGATGCTCAACCGAATCTGTGTAGGATTTTATTTCTTTTTCAAGTAAAAAACCCGCACAGGCCTGGGCGACAAATTTTGGTATGCCGGTTATGGATGCCTGGGATCTGTGGGAAACGGCAAAAGCATTATTGATATATACATCGCAAAGATCGGCCAGTTTTTTGGCAAATGCGAGATCATTTTTCTTTTCTTCAGTGTGAAATCTTAGATTCTCCAGCAAGAGGATCTGGCCGTCTTCAAGCCCATTGACCTTTTGTTCCACCTTTTCCCCGATACAATCATCAACAAACAACACCTTTCGGTTCAAAATTTCGGCCAGGCGAAGACTAACCGGCAGCAGGGAAAATTTTTTATCGGGCACCCCATCAGGCCTACCCAAATGGGATGCCAGAATGATTTTGGCATTGTGGGCCATAAGATATTCAATCAGGTCAAGGGTTGCCCTGATCCTGTTATCATCTGTGATATTCAATTTCGCATCCATTGGCAGATTATAGTCCACCCGCACAAACACGCGTTTCCCCTCTACATCGAAATCTCTAACAGACTTCATTCCTGCCTCCCTGCCAAAATTCAATGGCTATTTTCCTAGTTCCTTTTTGTGAAGCTGTTTCTTACGGGACCACCGCTCAAAAAAATTCATGGCGCCGGCCTTGGTGCTCCGTTCAATAATTTCTTCTTCAACCTTTACCCCATCCTTGGTGGCAATGGCCTGTTTCAAGCATCTGGTCTTAACCGGGCAATGAAAAAAACAATCCTCCGGGGTTTCTCGCAGCCCATTTTCTCCCATGGGAAATACCTTTGCAAGGTTGCCAAAGCACTCGGGTAGATCGGGGTCATTCTTCATTGATTTGGTCATTGATTTTCTCTATCTCACTATTAAATTTTGATATCAGCCCTTTTTGTGCAAAACTGAAAAACCCCTGGCTTCCGGTGATGATATGTTCGTGAACCATTATGCCCACATTATTCAAGGCAAACACAAGTTTTTTAGTAATCAGAAGATCACTTCTGGAGGGTGAAATATCCCCGGACGGATGATTATGGGCAAAGATAACGGCAGCGGCCTGGTGCCCCAGGGCATGGATAATAACCTCCCTGGGGTAGACCGAACTTGAGGTCAGACTGCCGGAAAATAAGATTTCAGAGGCCAGCACCCGGTTTTTAGCATCCAGAAAAATTCCGACAAAATGTTCCTTTGCCTTGTATCCAATGATCTGATTCAGATACGCCATCAAATCTTCTGAATTTTTGACCACATCGCTTGCGATTATTCTGGCGGTGAGATAACGGTCGGCCACAGCCTTAATGAGAAGGATCCCCAGGCTGTTTGCCCTGCCAACCCCTTCCACACGGCAAAGATCTTCCGTTCTTGCCTCCAGAACCCCCTGAAAATTTTTAAACCGCTTCATCAACAGTTTGGCGCTGGGTTTGCAATCTTTTCTCGGCGTATTCAAGGAGAGAAGCAGTTCAATGACTTCATAGTCATGGAAGCCGGAAAGGCCGCTGGCTAAAAATTTTTCCCGCAGCCTTTTCCTATGTCCTTCTCCCCTATTCTCCCTTGTCTCCTTGGTCATCATTTTCTTCTATGTCTTCATTTTCTTCATTTTTATCAGATACCTGGTCTTCATTTTCTTCCATTTCATCGGATACTTGGTTTTGATTTTCATCCTCTTCGCCGTTTTCTTCCCCGTCGGTTTCCGGACCGGCTTCACCTTCTGGAAGTCGCGCAATACCAATCAAGGTTTCCTTGGGCGACAGATTAATCAATTTCACGCCCTGGGTATTTCTGGAAATCACATTAATTCCGTCAATGGCAGTTCTGATCAGTTTTCCCTTGTTCGTCACCATCATGAGTTCATCATGATCCCCCACCAGGGCCAAGGAGACCATTTGGCCATTTCTCTTGGAAGTCTTGATGGAAAACACCCCTTTACCGCCCCGGGTCTGGGTTCTGTACTCTTCAACCGAAGTACGTTTGCCAAATCCGTTTTCCGTCACCGTCAACAGGGTTTCCTGGTGTTCAAGCACTTCCATGCCCACAACCCGGGTCCCTTCGCCAATGCGCATCCCCCGGACGCCCATGGAGCCCCTGGCCGTTGCCCTTACATCGGTTTCATTAAACCGAATCACCTTCCCACCCTCGGACCCTAGGAATATATCAGAGTCCCCGTCGGTAATCCTAGCGGCGATAAGTTCATCCCCCTCGGCCAGCTTAACGGCTATAAGACCGCCAGACCTGCGCCGGGAATAGGCCATTAAATCGGTTTTCTTGACCCGACCTTTTTTAGTGGCCATGACCACATACTTGCCTTCCACAAACTCATCCACGGTCAGTACTGTTGCCAGCTTTTCCCCTTCATCAAAATTCAAGAGGTTGACAATGGCTTTGCCAAGGCTTGACCGGCCTGCCATTGGCAATTCATACACCTTGGACATGTAAACCTTTCCAAAGGTGGTGATGAACAAAAAGGTGGCATGGGTGGAGGCCACGAATAAATGCTCCACAAAATCATCGGTCTTGGTTCCCATGGCGGTTTTGCCCTTGCCCCCCCGGTGCTGGCTGGCATAAAGGCTGACAGGATTTCGTTTGATATACCCGGTACGGCTCACGGTGACCACCATATCCTCCTGGGCAATCAAATCTTCAATGCCGATGGTGGTTGTACTTTCCACAATAACTGTACGTCGGGCATCACCGAATTCTTCTTCCAGTGCAATCAGCTCATCCTTGATCAGTCCCTTGACAACGGTCTCGCTTGACAGAATCTCGTTATACCAGGCAATATCCTTGAGCAGCCCATCATATTCTGTAATGATTTTGTCCCTTTCCAACCCGGTGAGCCGCTGAAGCCGCATGTCCAGGATGGCCTGGGCCTGGATGACCGTCAGGTTGAAGGTTTCGATGAGTCCATTTCTTGCTTCTTCCGGAGATTGGGAGGCACGGATCAGTGCCACAACCTTATCCAGGTTGTCCAGAGCAATTTTCAGCCCTTCCAGAATATGGGCCCGCTCTTCTGCCTTGCGCAATTCAAACCGGGTTCTCCGGACGATCACATTTTTCCGGTGGGCAATAAAATGATTGAGGATTTCTTTAAGGGTCAGCAGCTCCGGCCGGTCATTGACCACAGCAAGGAAAATAATGCCAAAGCTTGTCTGCATATTGGTATGCTTGTAAAGCTGATTGATCACCACTTCCGGATATTGGTCCCGCTTAAGGCCTATCGCAATTCTCATGCCGTCCCTATCGGATTCATCCCGGACAAAGGAAGCGCCGGTGATCACCTTGTCTCGCATAAGTTCGGCAATTTTTTCCACTACCTTTGCCTTGTTGACCTGGTAGGGAAGCTCGGTCACCACAATGGTTTCCTGTCCGGTTTTCTTGTTTTCCTCAACTTCCACCTTGGCCCGCACGGTTATAATGCCGCGACCGGTGCTATAGGCCTCATATATCCCCTTGAGGCCATAAATATGACCAGAGGTGGGGAAATCCGGCCCGGGAATGTATTCCATCAAATCCCGGATACCCATGTCCGGGTTATCGATGAGGGCCTTGAGACCCCCGATGACTTCAGTGATATTGTGGGGGGGAATATTGGTGGTCATGCCCACGGCAATACCCGAAGATCCATTGACCAGCAGAGCGGGGAATTTGGTGGGAAGGACAACGGGTTCATCAAGGGTTTCGTCGTAGTTGGGTGTCCAGTCAACCGTCTCTTTATCAAGGTCCGCCAGCATCTGGTGGGAGAGCTTTTGCATACGGATTTCCGTATAACGCATGGCTGCCGGAGAATCCCCGTCCACGGATCCAAAGTTCCCCTGGCCATCCACCAGGGGGTATCTCAAAGAAAAATCCTGGGCCATGCGGACAATGGTGTCATATATGGCCGAATCCCCATGGGGATGATATTTACCCATGACATCACCGACAATACGGGCCGATTTCTTATAGGATTTATTCCAGTCGTTGTGTGCCTGCTGCATGGCGTACAAGGACCGTCGATGAACTGGTTTCAAGCCGTCCCGGACATCGGGCAGGGCCCTTCCGATAATGACACTCATGGCATACTCGAGATAAGATTGCTTCATCTCCTTCTCGATACTGGTCACGTTATTGTTTGTTTGAATCATACGATACTACTCCAAATTAAGTTTCTTTAAGTCCCTTTCCAGGTTCAACCATGGATTGAAAACTTGAAAAATAAATATCTGCAAGGGTTAAAAACAGGGTGGCAATCAAGGGGCCGTAGATAATGCCCAAAATGCCATACACCTTTAAGCCGCCTATAATGGCAAAAAAAACAATGAGGGGGTGCATGGCAACCCGATCTCCCACCACCTTGGGTTTAAAAACATACTCAACGCCCCAGGACAAAATTCCATAGAACACCAACACAAAAACACCGGCACCCAGGCTGGATTTGAGCATCAAGAATATGGCCGTAGGGACCAATACCACCCCAATCCCCACAATGGGAAGAAAGGCCAGAAATCCCATGATCACCCCCCATAAAAAAGGGGAATTCAAGCCCATAAATGCAAAAAATATTCCTCCGGCACATCCCTGTATCAGCCCACCAAGACCGTTCCCTACCAGGACAGCACCCGCCATCTCATTAAATTTTTCATACAATTGCTTGTCATGCTCATCCTTTAACGGGGAAAGATCATAGAGATATTGGACAAAGCGTTCCCCGTCCATGAACATGTAAAAGACCACGATGAGCATGAGGCCAAAATAAACGACCAGACCGAACAGGTTCGAGGTGATCGCTCTTGCCTGCTGGAACAAGGAATATCCCACCACCTTCCCCAATTCAGAAACGGGAGCTGTGAACTCATGCCACGTATAAACTTTTGCAATCCCGGCCCGGGCCAGTAAGGTATTGATTCTGTCGAGAGCCTGGGTCCTTTCCAGCAGATCGATGAGCTGATTGGAAAAAACCGCATCCTTGGCCATGGTGTAGAGGTCCAATGCTTCCTTGGAAAGGATGCCCACAAAAAAAACCACCGGTATAAAGACCACAAAGAACATGGTGACACAGGTCAGTACAGATGCAATTCGGGGTGAAAGCTTTGTTGAAAAAATTTTAAACACTGGCCTAAAAACACCGGTGAACACAATACCCAATAAAATTGTGGCAAAAAAAGGCGCAATCAATTTGCCCATGAGCAAAATAGCAATGCAAAACAGCGCAAGAAAAAAGAAAAACACCGCCCGCTGAAATATAGTTTGCTCCAAAATACCACCCATTAAATATTTTAAAAAAAAAGGCACCAAACCAGATAAAGCCGTAACATGCAAAAATCTTTGCACAGATACGGCTCTACCCCGATAAAAGAAGCATCTGCCCCAGCTGCTTAAACGTTAGCTGCTGATAATCCCCAGAGCGGCCAGGACAAGCATTATTTCAAAAATAATGACCTGGACAAAACTTCCAAAAAAATGGTAAACGATTCCGCCGCCGACAATGGCCGGGACAGCTGTGTAGATCAGTATACCCAACTTACGAGGAATATCCATAAAAACAACCTTTTATACCTTTCATTCTTATCGTTATCAGCCTAGTAAAATTCTTGACAATTCTTACCATTTTAATGCCTCCAAGTAAAGGGCAAACTTAGGTTTGGGACTTACCTTTCAGCCTTACTTTTCAAGGATCATTCCCATGCCCATTCCGCCACCAATACACATGGAAACAAGACCGGTTGAATAGGATTTGCGTTTCATCTGGTTAATGGCGGTTACCACCTGCCTTGCACCGGTGCACCCAATGGGGTGGCCAATGGAGACACCAGACCCCAGTTCATTGGGTTTTTCCATCTCAAGATTCAATTCTCTCATGCAGCCAATTGCCTGGGCGGCAAAGGCTTCATTCAATTCAATCAGGTCAATATCCCCAATGGCCATGCCCGTCTGCTTCAATACTTTTTTAATGGCAGGAACCGGACCTAGGCCCATGTAGGCAGGGTCCAGGCCGCCTGCGGCAAATCCTTTAATTTTGGCCAACACTTCAAGACCAAGATCATTGGCCTTTTCCGCTGACATCAAAAGGACCGCAGCAGCAGCATCATTGATGCCCGAGGCATTTCCGGCGGTCACGCTGCCGTCCTTCTTAAAAGCGGGCCGTAACTTTCCCAGTTTTTCCATGCTGGTTTCCATGGGTCGCTCATCCGTGTCCACAATGGTATCTCCCCTGCGAGAAGAGATGGTCACCGGAACGATCTCCTGGGCAAAGGTACCATCCTGGATCGCACCAAAGGCTCGTGTGTGACTCAGCAGGGCCAGTTGATCCTGCTCTTCCCGGGTAATGCCATATTTTTCCACTATATTTTCTGCTGTCAGCCCCATGTGGTAGCCGTAAAATATTTCATAGAGCCCGTCAAAGACCATAAGGTCATGGACAGCGCCCTGGCCGGTGAGTTCCATTCGGTGCCCCCACCTTGCCTTTAACAATGCCATGGGGGCGTTGCTCATGCTTTCCTGACCGCCGGCAATGATGACATCGGCCTGGCCGGTCATGATGGCCTGGGCCCCTAAAGCGATGGCCTTAAGCCCGGATCCACAAATTTTATTAATGGTAAAGGCAGAGGTCTCCCGGCAAATCCCCGCCCCGATCATGGCCTGACGGGCGGTATTTTGGCCCTGGCCTGCCTGGAGTACATTTCCCATGATCACTTCATCCACAAATACAGGTGCAAGCCCCGCATCATAATCATACCCTTTTTTCTCTATATCAATCATGCCCTGATCCTTGAGGGTATCCGGTGAAAACTCATTTTGTGCGGCATCTACAACCGGTTTAAGTCCCACCCGTTTCAGAACATCTTTCATGACACAGGTTCCCAACTCAACAACCGGCACAGCCTTTAAGGTGCCACCAAAAGAGCCAACCGGGGTTCTCACGCCACTGACGATTACAGCTTCTTTCATTATAACGCCTCCATCCCATTGATTTTTATTTGATTAATTTTTACTTTTTAACACCATTAGTTTAAGGTCCATAACAAACAGACAAACAAAAAACAAGGGATTATCCATGTGTTTACTTCTCTTTGGGGTTAAAGCCTCCGAATCATTCCCCTTCATACTGGCCGCCAACCGGGATGAATTTTACCAAAGACCAACAGCAGCAATGGATTTCTGGCCGGAAAATCCCGGTATCCTGGCAGGCAAAGACCTGGAATGCGGCGGTACCTGGTTTGGGGTCAACACCCTTGTTCATCAAAAGTCCCACCTATGGCACCCGATCCTCCATCGCCATGGGCATCACATCCCAGGGAACACTGCAAGTAACGGAAAGAACCTATTTTCCGGATAAAAAAACACCCCACCAGGATCGATATTTTTCCCTTGTTCCCGGATGAATGTTGACAAAGCCTGATCTTAAAGCAAAAATAGGGTATAAATTTCCCAGAAACTATTTAAGTGTCCAGATACTATTTAAGATCCAGATACCATTTAAGATAGGGTACTATTGAAAAGGATTTTCCCGATGAAAAGAGATATTGTTGTTGCAGGATGGGGCCAGGTCACACAGCCCAAACAATTGGAAAAACCCGCAAAGGATCCCATGGGGCTGATGGTCCAGGCATCCCGAGAAGCGGCCCAAAAACTGACAGATCCCACTGCCTTGACCCGGGTGGACGGTATCATGGTGGTCAGAAGTCTGAGCGCCCATTATGAAGCACCAGCGGCAGAGCTTGCCGCCTTGATCGGCGCATCCCCAAGATTCATGACTGTCTCAAAAATTGGCGGAAACTCCCCCCAGACCCTCGTCAATAAGGCCGCAGCAATGATTGCCAGAAATGAATTAGACTCTATCCTGGTGGTAGGAGCAGAAGCCTATGTTCAAAGAGATGAAAAATTGATAGAAGAAGAGAGCGCCCTTTTACGGGGAATTCCCAAGGATTATCCCGGTGATGACATCACCGGATCAACCCGGCTTGAAAATCTATACGGAATTGAACATCCCATGCAGGGATTTCCCCTGTTTGAAACAGCGCTGTGGGCCGCTTCCGGACTGGATCTCCCCACCTATTTACAACGGATCGGCAACCTGTGGGCAGGCTTTAGCCAGGTGGCAGCTTCCCACCCCCATTCATGGAGCAAAAGAATCAGAACATCAAAAGAAATTATCACCCCGGGCCCCGGGAATAGGCCCATTGCATTTCCCTACACCAAATTCATGAATTCGTTTGTGACGGTGGACCAGGGGGCTGCGGTTATTTTGATGGCAGCTGAAACCGCCAAAAAATATCATCACACCACCCAACAAACCGTCTATTTTCTGGGAGGCGGATATTCAGAGGACCGGCAGCGGTTTATGATCGAACGCTCGGATTTCACGGTAAGCCCTCCCCTGAAAGCCGTGGTGAATAAAGCCCTTGACCGTTCAGGACTAAGCCTTTCAGACATGGACTGTTTTGACCTGTATTCCTGCTTTCCCTGTGCCGTCTCCATTGCCAGACGAATGATGAACCTCAAAGAAGAGGACCCAAGACCCCTAACCCTCACAGGGGGCCTAGGTTTTTTCGGGGGTCCCGGAAACAACTACAACCTCCATGCCATTGCCACCCTTGCAGGAATGATTGCAAGGGATGAGAAGAAAACAGGCCTTGTCACGGCATTGGGATGGTTTATGCACAAACATGCGGCCGGCATATACGCCAGCACCCCCCCGACAAAAAGCCTTGAAACCATTGACCTTGAAGATCTCAAAGATCGCCTGGCCGGAGCCCCTCCCGTGGTGATTGACGACCAGGCAACGGGCAAGGGCACCATTGAAACCTATACCATTGTCCATGCCAGGGACCACTCGCAAGCCTATGCTGTCATCTACGGCAGGACTGCCAAAGGACACCGCTTTATTGCCCGGACACTGCAAGATCCCGACGTGTTT
>Ga0307987_1001870_pt1 | contig 11312 bp, 6 predicted proteins | sample EllFjometagen181_FD_203157 | JGI IMG/M metagenome (GOLD analysis project Ga0307987, IMG submission 203157) | Marine microbial communities from Ellis Fjord, Antarctic Ocean - #181 | ecosystem: Environmental > Aquatic > Marine > Unclassified | place: Southern Ocean | collected 2014-10-08 | reverse complement strand
TTAATCTTTCTAAAATGATTCTGTCGATAATGATTCTGTCGATAAAATTCTTTTTATAATCATTCTGCTGTAAATCATTCTGCAAACAATCTTTTTCATATTTTTATACAACTTTTGACAGTAAATCTCATGAAGAGTTGCCCAAGAAGTTTAAAGTATTGATTTAAGACCTAAATCCACTACTCGTTTTTCTTCAATAGATTTCTGCGCCGCCAAGCACATTTTGGCACTGATATAGCCTTCCTTAATACTATTTTTGATTTCAGTATCCTTATCAGTCAGCAAGGCCAGCTTAGCCTCCATTCCAAACCCAGTACCATCAAAATGATTATTTCCGGCCCAATCATAAACTTCATGGATACGGCTAGCAGGTTTCTGGTGGTAACGGGTAATATCAATCGAACTGCTACCAGCAATCATCTGCCCCTGTGGAGTCTCGACAAACTCATTATAATACTTCAAGTGCATGATACCTTCAGTACCAATAAAATATCCTCCACGTTGCCCACCTTGTTGTGGTGCATTAAAAGACTGAGAGTATGAAACATTTACCCCGCCCTCATACTGGAATATTGCAGTCTGATTATCATCAATATCAATTTCATTTGCATAAACACACTGACGACGATGTGGCGCCGGCACAGGTTTAGAAGCATCCATAAACATACGATAAACACTCATTGGACAAGTTGTTTTATTCTCACAAACATCACAAGTAAGATCATCTGGCATATCCCCACCGTAAACCAAGCGGGATCCAAAAGCGGCAGCACTTACTGGCTTAAGTCCGATAATACTATTAATTATATCAAAGTCATGCGTTGCTTTTTGCAACATAAGATTGCCAACTCGATTCTGGGTTCTCATCCAATGGCGAAAATATCCATCACCATAATGGACATTGTTGACATACTGAACGGAAACAATTTTACCAATCGTTCCATTTTCAACATGATGTTTTGCTGCCAATGAGACAGGTGCCCCACGCATCGTAAAATTAACAGTAGAAACCTTAGGGTAATCTTTAAGTAAATCCCAAACTTTCTCAATATCATCCTCAGTAATTGCAATGGGTTTTTCTACCATAATATGCAAACCACGCTTAACGCATTTCTCAACCATTTCGGCGTGGGCATCGCATGAAGTACAAATCAATACTGCATTAACATCTTCATTATTAAGCATCTCATCAGCATTCGTATAAAATGGTATTTCTCTAAATGCCTCTGTCAACCCTCCGACATCCTGCTTGAAATCTCCTGATATATTAGCACCTTTTCCAAAATAACCATCTATGGTCATATCAAAAATACTTCTATCCAAATCACAGAAGGTGACAACACTACCAGGTATTCGTTGTTCAAACCAGATCATGTGACTGGTGCCGGAATTACCGGCACCAATACATGCAATTTTAAGTTCCTCTTGCTTCATTATTTTATTCCTTCATTATTATTAAAATTTTTAACAGAATCATTTTATGACAGAATCATAATAAATTCAATAACCAAACACTATGACAGAATCATTGTCGACAGAATCATAATAAATTCAATAACCAAGACATATGGCAAAATCATTTTAATGACAGAATCATAATAAATTCAATAACCAAGACATATGGCAAAATCATTTTAATGGCAAAATCATTTTAATGACAGAATCATAATCTGCCAATAACTATTCTTTTCCCGGGATTTTTCGTGGCAAAATCATTGATGGCAAAATCATTTTTTTAATCATTAATATAAGGAATTAGTGGTGGTAACCCCAGTTCTGCGGTGCAAGATCTTTCATCTCTTCTTAATTAAAATATAAACAACTCTTTCTTAAAAAATGATTCTGTCATTAAATGATTCTGTCAAAAGCTTTATCCTCTCCCTCTTTTTATAATCATTCTGCTGTAAATCATTCTGCAAACAATCTTTTTCATAAACTATTCCCATTCAAATACAATGCCAAGATTAAATGGCTTACCACTATCAAGCAATTCATATCCCTTTAGTACGTCACCCGGTGCTTTAAAGCAATGTGTAATCAAAGAATCAATGTCCAAGCGGCCACTGCTAATATTATCTAGCGTTTCCTGGAAATCCTTGTCATCAATGCCAATCGTTGTCTTGATCGTAATCTCTTTGATCTTAATCGCATCAATATCAAGAGCACAACGTTCTTTGTCAAAATACTGAGCCTGCAACAATAAGCGACTACCCGATTTCATCTGTGTCACAAGATTGTCGGTTGTCGCCGCATGTCCAACGGAATCATAGAGTATGTCAAGCCCGTCCGGTGAAATCTCTTTTATCTTATCAAGAACATCTGGATCAGCCCCGTTAATAACATTTATTCCCATCTTCTCAATCAGTGCAATACGATCCTGATCAAGTTCAATTACAGTAGGTATAGCACCGCGTAAGGCAGACAGCTGAGCAGCACAAATGCCGATAATTCCACCACCAATTATTGCAATATGTTCACCTTCTTGCGGCTGCAAAGCATTAATGCCACGATTAGCTACTCCAACCACTATGATAAATGCACATTTAGATAGCATAGGAATATCGGGACTTTCAGAACTAATCAGAGTATAACCCTCTGGAGAACTAACAGAATAGCCTACATGCGCCCCCCACATACTGATAATATCAGTCTCTTCCCAGCGATTTCCACTTCCATACACGATATCGCCCGGCTTAAAGCCAGTAACATCTGCACCGCAGGTCTCAACAATTCCAATACGGTGATAACCCGGTACACATGGAAATTCTGTGCCAACATGTTTACCACGCAAAATCCAGCGTTCGGTTCCGGGTGAAATAGCGGTAACAAGAGTTTTTACAGCGATATCACCGGCACCCGGTGCATCAAGTGTTAACTCTACTACATCATATTTATTTGCTTCTGGAAATCTTACAGCTTTTGTCTTCATTATTTTATTCCTTTATTATTATTAATATTTTTGACAGAATCATTTTATGACAGAATCATAACAAATCCAAGAACCAAACCTTATGACAGAATCATTTTAATGACAAAATCATAACAAATTCAATGTTAATTTAAAGAAGACTAAAACCTGATTAAATCTTCCCGCTTGCGAACATTAAATTTCTTTCTTAAAAATCATTCTGCCAATAACTATTCTTTTCCCGGGATTTTTTGTGCCAAAAGTTTGCAGCCCAGCTACTAACTACCATTAGGTTTATGTTCGAAACTTGACATTATGTTTCGTTATTAGTAGCTGGGTGCACCCAATTCTTTATAAATCAATGGGATACAGACTATTTTGTCTTATCCCCTCTTTTTTCGATTCACAGCCCAGCTACTAACATCTCTAAAAATCTTTATTTAATACAAAGATCTAGCTAAAAGTTAATAGCTGGACGGAAATATGTTTTTTCATAGAACTTTTGACAGAACCTATTATAAATATTTTTGTTCTTTATTATAATCCACGTCCATTTCAAATACAACCTTAAATGCCTCTTTCGTTTTTAAAAGCTCAAATCCCTGCACAATATCTTTAAAAGGTAATCGGTGTGAGTAAAATTCTGATAGATTAAGCAATTCTAAGCGGACGGCCCCCAGCACATATTCATGCGCTTTAGCTTCTGCCGGTTGAGCACCTAACACAATATCATCAGAAACTGCACCAGTAATAGCTCCATCGGTTTCAGGCATACCATACGGAACAATCTTACCATCAGACGATAAAGCCTGCACTGCATCCATAACTAACTCAACAGAACCGGCTGTATCAATAATACGATCGGCACCACGACCACCAGTTAGCTCTTTAATTGCATCTACTACAACAGCGGTAGTAGTAGTAGTAGTATTAACTACCGCATCTGCCCCAATAGTCGTCGCATGGGCCAGTTGCTCATCGCGACGAGCCACAACAATCACGGGCGCAGCACCCATCATCTTGGCAAATTTACACATACTGATACCTACCGAACCGGCACCAAGAATAACAACTGAACTGCCTTGTTTAATCCCCGCATTAACCACCAGGCTAGCAGCCTCTTTCAAGGTAATCAAGGTAGTTGCATCAGCAGCGCTAATCTCAATATCATCTGAAATAAACTGCTGAAACTGTGTGTAAGGATTAACTTCGGCATTTGGGTCATCTTCTAGCAATGCTTTTGTATCGGTAACAAGACCATATTCAGCAAATCCACCCCAAACAGAATAAAGTTCTCCAAGCCGGCCACCAGGATAGATTGCACATGGCCGCAAAAAGCGATCACCAACTTGATAATTGCGAACCTTAGAGCCAACCTGCACGACCCGTCCTACGCTCTCATGCCCGAGAATCCCAGGATAATCATTCGGAAATGGAAGTTTTCCCTGAATATGCTTCTGATCAGTACCCGTACAAGTAGCACATGCTTCTATCTTGCATAAACACTGATAAGAAGTTGGTTCCGGTTTAGGAACGTCTTCAAGCCATAATTTTCCTTGTCCATCTGTAACTGCTACTTTCATTATCTGTCCTTTTCTTATTTAGGGTTCTGTCAAAAGCTTGCAGGCTTCCGCCTACGTGCCTACGGCACGACAGGTAGCCTGCACCCAAATCTTTATATAATTCTATGATCTAAGGTCTAAGTAAAGAAACTATAAACTATAAATGGTAAACTGTAAACTATTGTATTGCTCCACAACCTATTTAAATAAATACCTGCGGAGCTTTTCCGCAATTTAACATTCATCATTTAGCATTTATAATTATTTATAGTCTTATCCCCCTGTTTTTCGGTTCACAGCCCAGCTACTAAAAACAATATAAGCATGTAAGACTTATATAGTATTTACCACTTTAGTAGCTGGGCGACACTACATTACTTCCAGCCTAGTGTTGGTCGCTCTTAATGTAGCGTCCGTTCTATGAACGGAAATATCTTTTTCATAGAACTTTTGACAGTACCTTATTTGGTTATTAATTATTTTACACTAGCTCTCATTGGAAAAATTGTTTCTGGATATAATCGTGCTGCAATTGCCATAGTCCCCCAGGCATGATGCCCCCAGCGGTTAACATCACCAGGCTCAAGACTGCTTTCCATATAATTATATGATTTATCTATCATGGTCTGTAGGTTTTCATCTTTAGGCAACAAGCTACTGAAAACTTCAAGACCATATAGTAATCCCCAGGTATATGGTCCAATACCCTTTTTCTGCTTAGGTTTAGTTGCACCGGGCTGCCCTTCAAAACGATCATGAATCCAGTACCCTTCCTCTGTCTGGTTCTCAATTGCCCACGGAATAATATAATCCTGCATTTTTTTCAAGACCTCAGCCATCAAAACATCATCACCCGCCGCCAACACGTAATATGCATCTGTCAGCGCAAACGAGGCATAACACCGATTTGTCAACGGGGATCCATGATAGTTTGATTTGAAATCATCATGCAACAACATATGACGCACAAGCGTAATTCCTCGTGCTTTAAATATTGCCGAGCCAAATACAATGCTCATTGCACTATAATAACTGATTCCCCTAGCTACTGCGCAATGGTAAGACTGTTTATCTAAGTTTTCGCCGTCCATATATCCCAGCGCAAAACCATCATCACCAAGATTCCATTTTTGTATATACGTATCAAAGCGAAGTATCGAATCAATAATTCTTCCGTATAGTGGGTCGCCAGGATCCAGTAAATGAGCAACATTCAACAATGCCATAGCCTGATCCATTGTATCTGCAATGAACCAGCTTTTAGGAATGCCGTTCTCTGTTTCAAAGAGATAACCCATATTATAAGCGGCAGGATCCCCATAAGTTCCCTGCATCCGAATACTCCAATCTGCCCAAAGCTTCGCACCCTCCAACCACTCTTTCCGTCCGGTGGCTCCATAATGAGCCAATATTCCACGAATATGGAATGACTGTATATACCCCGTAAAACATTCTTTAATAGCTATATGCATAGGGCCTTTTTTCAATATCCCATCCGCATAAATATCCGATATTTCTGTAGCCAAGACTGACAACGATCTCATTTTATTCCTTCATTATTCATAATTAATCAACTTTACACCAAATCTGACGACGTACAATCCAAGCCACCAGAGATATCATCCATTACTTTTAATGCCAACATGTTCCAATCCAGAAATCCGGGTTTAATAACCGGCTGTCCGGTATCACCATGATAATATTCATGTAGGCATTCATTCTGCCGTATATCCCATGCAAATGTTTTGATCAAACGCATAGCCACTTCTTTTGCTTCTGCAACATATCCATAACGAGATAGCCCATAAACGGCCAGAAATGTACTTAATCCCCAAATGGGTCCCTGCCAATTTGAAGGACCACCACTAAGCGCATTGTTATAAACTGGATCACGACGGCTATGCGTGCGAATTCCGCATGGCCCCAAAAACTCTTCTTCATCCATGATAATGTTTTTTAAACAGGCAGCCTGTTCAGTTGTAGCAACTCCTCCCCAAAGAGGATAGAGCCCCGACCCATTTCTAAATTTAAGGTGAGTATCCCAGGTAATCTTCTGCCTGCCCGGAGCATCATAATCTATATCTCTGGCAATATCATAAAAGAAGCCGTCCATAACATCCCAATATCTAGTTTGAACTAATGCCTTTAGTTCATCTGCCTTTGAACTGAAATCTTCTACATCTGAATACCCCATTTTTTCTACTAGCTTAGCAAGTGCACGATATTCACGATAATGGAATACAGCAAGATCCACTCCGGCAACAGTACCTTTTGGCCGCCCATAAATGGAAGGATTATTATCAATGCCAGTCAATGTCTGCCATCGGAAAAATCCATCCTGATCCTGGGTCTCTTGTTCGTACCATTTAATACCGAGTAACAACTTCTCCATAAATGGCTCTATCCATGTGAAATCGTCAAGACGTTTTCCAATAATATAAGCAAACTGTGTGCGCAAAGGATAAGGGTGAAGATAATAATTATATTCACCTTCATCTGTTGCCTTTTTGGAAGGACGCCCATTGCTCAACGGTGCATCAAGCAGATTCTGAATACCACCTTTGGCATATTCCAGTCCATCATCCGGCAACGCACAGGCAACAAAAAAAGTATCCCAATCCCACAAATCCACATAAGTTGCTCCCGGGACAATATAAGGATACTTAAGATCCCCGTATGGCTCACGAACCAACTCCCGCCAGGCTTTATCAATAAACTCTTTTACCGTATCAATCGCTTCTGCATCACTAATTTCTTCTGCAATAAGCATCCCTTGAGGCTTAACCCCTGGTCTTTCTTTATATACATCATCTTTAAACAATGGTTTCATCTACTACAACCCTTCATTTTCTTGCCTGTCCGCCTTAGCCTGAAAGGCGAAGGAGGATGTTATGGTCGATTATTATTTTAAACATTTCTAACAATATATTTGTCAACAACTTACAAATCAATTTTATGCCTGTCAACTTTTCATGAGAACGAGGACGTTCTCGCTCCCATTCTTGCAATACAATACTGATTTGCAGATTTTAAGGTAGCATAACCTTCTAGGTTGTAGGCGTCTTCACTTGCAAGCTGGAAGCTTGCGTTACCCCATCCAACCTTGAGGCTAAGACTCTTCTTTGCGTCTTTTCATCCTTTGCGTTTAATTCTTTTGGTTGCGGGTAGGCCACTTCGTTGCTGTCGCGAGCTCCAGCCTCTCTTAGGCTCCGCCACGAGTGTCCGCTCTACGATATCTCCAAATAATATTAATTACTATTTCAAAATAAACTTCGGATCACCCCACCAGGCATAATCTTTAGCAATACCATCGCCACCGTCAGTAACAACCAGTTTAAGTTCTTTTCCACCATTAACATCTACAATAACAGACAATACTGGAGTGCCAAAACGATAGAGATGACTTTCATACTTCAAGTCATCATCAACAAATACTTTAAAAACAACAGATGCCGAAAAATGTTTATTACCAAGGCCGATAGCTGAAATAAATTTATCTGCCTCCGCCGGAATATCATAAACAAACTCACTGACACTTTCACCATAAAGGCTTCTGCTATAAGCTGCACCATTTTTTGAATTATCAGTAAACAACCTTACCCACCCATTTAGTTGATGCCATTCTTTACCTGCCGGCATCCAACCAGGATTAACTACTTTTGGCTTCATCCCTATAAGATACTTCATTTTATTTGCTGGTGTATTTACAATTTCTGCAGGCCACTGAATCTGCCAGAGTGGAATAATAGATTTTCGTTGTGGCTGAAAAGTTTCCTTTTCTGCTCCCATCACCTTAATTTCAACAACCTGTGCACCGGCTTTGGCTGAATTACGAATAACAGTTAATCTCACATAACGGGCACTCACCGGCTCAAACCAGCGCTCTAATCCTTTTGGGTGGGCGGGCGATTCATTTTTGCGTTCATCAATTACAGATAACCATTTTTCACCATCCTCCGATGCTTCAATAACATATTTATAAATAAACTGTCTTTTCTCGAGAGCACGATGTTCCCAAGTGCGGAAGAGAATAAATATATGATCGATAATTTCTACTTCCCCTAAATCAATATCCAGCATCTGTGGCAAATCAAATATATATCGGCGCTTCTCGTCCAGGTCTGACTGCCAGAAATCGTTATTATTGAGCTTGCCATCAACTGCCGACCTTGGTGATAACCCAGGATAGACAGAAGAAGCCGTCACTTTTTTATTAAGCGCATAATTAACATTTCGCTCTCGGGGAGATAATTCAATCTTATGCGGCTGAAACTCATACACCCGAATATCACCGCCCTGAATAGTTTCTTTAACCACTATATTACCATCGGCATTTGCATAGTTAACATTGCGATCTTCGTAAAGTTCCATAACATCCACCATTGGTGCCCGACAGGCAATTTCAAAGGGGACTTGTTTGTACGGATACGACTCAATCACTTTTGCAGTCCCCCCCGACCTTACATTCAATTCTTCACGTTTTAAAGAATAATTAAATACGGCAACTGTCCACCCGTCACCTTTTTTGTTTATCATCCAACTGATATCCTGTTTGTCCTCAGGGCGAGCGCAAATATCAAAAGGAGTAAGTTCAGAAATGAGATGTTCAAATAAGTCCGGGATAAATTTTAATAATTTCTTTTGCTGCCACTTTTGCTGTGTGTGCCCAGAAATAGTTTCTTCCGCTTCATTTTGAATCATATATTCAGCAGCTACAAGAATCACTCGCCCCTTACCAACGGTATTAACCGTGACAACAGGAATATTATCGCTGGAATATATTACTTCAGCACCGGCTAGTTCCAGCTTCGCTAAAGCAAATGAGTTTTCCTGAAAAGCCTGCCCTGTAAGCTGACTGACAACTGACTTCCCTGTAAGCTTTTCTTCTGTCATGTTCACACCAAAATATTCCGGCGTAAAATACTCCCCAAGGTCTTTTATATTAAGCACCAAAGTCCCACCAGTTCTAACATATTCTTTGATAATCTCCGCATTATCCTTACTAAACTCTATCCCCCCCATCCCAAATAAAACCTTATAACCATCAAATATTTTATGATCAATAATTTTTTCTAATTCAAGTCTAGGCTGGAGAGTATCAAACACCTCGCCATAAGGAGCCGTTACTGAATATCCGCCAGTATATAGGGTATGCCGATGTTGTGGAAAAAGTATATTATTTTTAACACCAAAATTCATATAATCGGCATCATCAAAAGGAAGGTTATAACCGGAAAAGGTTGTTTTGCCTATCAACCCAGGAATATCTCTTGAGTACGGAAATAACAAAGCTACTGGAGCATAAGGGGTCCCAAGGCGGGGGTGTCTCTCAATAAAATCTAGTAAATCTTTGGCAATATACCCCAGCTCTGAAAATTTATACTGCTCATCACCCTCAATATCCTGAACCCAGCTTGAGGGCATCCCCTCAACTACTGAATAATTTGCTCCCATTAAATATGGGCGAAACATATAATAATAAATGTGTGGCAACGGATATCCCCAGTCTTCACGACCCGGCGCGTTATACCAGCCACGATTATAATAAGCAAATCGTTCGGTTGGCTCATGACCTCGCCAAGTATATTTAAATTTGCCGCCGCCACTCTGACGATTCATTCCCCGTAATTTAGAATTTGCAAATGCATCACCACCCTTGACGGCAACACACGTAGTCTCCGGAAGTTCTGCCAAAAAATATGGACTGAGAAACATGCCCCAAGCAATCGGTTTGCCAACCTTCTTAAAAAACTCACCACAATAGATATCGCAAAGCTGACGCAGTTCCAAATGAGTCCATTTATGTGTAAGATCTTTATAAAATGGCAACTCTTTATCAAGGCGGGGCGTTAGCTGCTCACTGAAAAACGTAATCATCGATTCTTCATCTACATACCCCATTGAAGAGCCACGCCAGAGTTTACCAGTTTTTAGGTAATGGAAAACCGGTTCTAATCTATAAATTGGAGCCTCCGGCATACTATCACCAAGCCACAATTCGCCGGCATTTGCAACCGAAGATGTAGATGGTGCCGGATGTCCCTTTGCTATACAATATTCAATTGTTGCCAAAGGCCACTGATTCTCTTTCCATGAGTCTACAAGTTCTTTATATTGAGGAGACAGAGTTTTATAAACCTCAGTATCAAAGTACTTCATGTTCCAATGGCCGGGAATAACTTTATCAAGAACACCAAGTTGCCGAAAAGATTTTTCATACTTATGTTTCCAACTTGTCCGAATATAATTCCCTTGTTCTGCAATATAAAAATCACGCTTGCCCACTTTGCCTGACTTCCAGTATTCACCCAGATGCCATTCACTCGATGGCGGAGCCAGAGGTAAAAAGCCAAGATAATTTATTTCATCCGTAACATTACTAACCTGCCCAAGCGCACTATAAGAAAAACTCACAACAACTAACGCCCAAAACAACATTTTATTCATTTTGTTTATTCCTATTTTCTTCATTTGGTTTATTCCTGTTTTCTTAGAATAGGGCTTCCTGTTTAATGTGAGATTGCGTGAAATCTTGATTTAAAGCATTTTCTCCTTTAGTTCGCTAAAGGTAAAATGCTGCAAAGCAAGAGTTTGCGTAATATCGCATTATAAAGTCATAAATTGAATGAACTTTATTTTAAAGTTCATCTTCAACTTTTTTAGGCAAAACATGCTAAAATCTTGCACTTAGAATGCCGCCGACACAGTCTAATATCTTGTTAATAAGCTGTTTATGAATTGAACAGGATGCCCTAAAACACACTGCTACTTTTCTGCACGCACAAATGGAATCATAATATAATCACCTGGCTTTCCAATTAGCCCATTAGTTCTCTTTCCTT
>Ga0307987_1001869_pt1 | contig 11315 bp, 9 predicted proteins | sample EllFjometagen181_FD_203157 | JGI IMG/M metagenome (GOLD analysis project Ga0307987, IMG submission 203157) | Marine microbial communities from Ellis Fjord, Antarctic Ocean - #181 | ecosystem: Environmental > Aquatic > Marine > Unclassified | place: Southern Ocean | collected 2014-10-08 | reverse complement strand
AACCGGAGCTGTATATGAAATTGCTGCAAGCTCAACATCACCTAGTTTTGCAACAAAATATGTGTCGGCAATATTAAAAGCCTGCATAACAATCATTCCGGCAATCATTGGAATTGTCATTACTGTTAAATGTCTGGTTATGCTACCTTGAGTTAAATCATTATTGCGTTTCATCTTATTCTGGTATGTTTAGATAGAGATGCCATGCAACTATAGTCTTGGCATCGCAAATCTCACCAGTCTGGATCATTTTGTCAATCTGTTCTGCTGAATAATAAAGAACCTCTATATTTTCGTCATCATCCAGATTCATATCACCTTGTTCCGGTAATAAGTCGGCATAATACATATGGAACAACTCTTCTGTATAGCCGGGCGAAGGAGCAATTACTCCAAGTTTTGTCATTGTAGCAGATCTGTATCCAGTCTCTTCAATGAGTTCACGTTCCGCACATGTTTCAGGCGATTCTCCTGGATCCAAAGTTCCGGCAATTGCTTCAATGAAATATTCATCAACAGCTTTTCTATATTGTTTGACTAGGACAAATCTTTCATCTGGCAGTTTTGCCCAGATTACAGCTGCTTCAGGATGACATATTATTTCTCGTTTAGATGTTTTGCCATTATCGAGCTCAACATCCAGAAGGTCAATTTTTAGTAATTTGCCGTCAAATACTCGTTTTCTTGTCAGTGTCTTTTCCATCTCTTTGTCCTTAATTTTTTTGGGTTCTAGCTTTGCGGTGATTCGACGTTCACATCTTTTTTCGGTTCATAGAACCGACACTACATTGTTTGCTAATAACACTATGTCTTATAATTACAATGCAATCTTTGTTGCTTTTTTCCGGGCACCTTGGGGCTTGTCCCCTTGGGAGCCATGATAGGGCTGAAAGCCTACTAAAATAAGAGATAATCAGAAGCAAAGCTTCTTCCTACCCACGGTAGTGTTTTGTTTTCCATTCATAATTGGATGTTGCCCAGCTACTAAAGGAAAGGAGGCTTTTGATTCTAAACGTAACATGTTTTAGATTAGTAGCTGGGTCGATGTTGGACGTTCTCTCTTTTTTTATTTCCTTCATCATTGGATATTCCGTGTTCGATATTGGATATTCATTTGGCTATATTAAGTTCTCATGTTTTTTTTATATAGTTTTTGACAGCACCATTTTTTTAAAATTTCATTAGTATTTCGAGTACCATATCCCATGTGTAGCGTTGTGCGCATTCTTGAGTTCTGTTTTTACATTCGTTATAGAATTCTTTATCTGTAACAAACTTTTTCATAGCCTTAGCAAAGCCTTCAGGGGTGTCACTCTCGACAACGATTCCTGTTTTATTAACTCTTATGATTTCCTGAGGTCCACCCTGTGTGGATACAATTGCAGGGATAGACGACGCGTGTGCTTCCAGGACTACGTTACCAAATGTGTCAGTAAGGCTAGGAAATATAAATGCGTCTGAACTTGCATATGCCTTTGATAAAATATCACCATTTAACTTACCTGTAAATATTATACGTTTGTTCAACCTATATTTCCTTTTGTACTCCTCGCAATCTGTGCCAGGGCCATCACCAACAAGAGCAAGGTTTGCATCGAATCCATCCTCCAGGAATAGTTCAAATGCTTCGAATAGAACTTTAATATTTTTTTCAGAAGATATTCTGCCTACATATACAAAGGTAAACCTTTTCTCAAGATCAAAAGCTTGCCAGAAGTGTTCGCTTCCATACTCCTGATTAAACCTTGATAGGTCAACTCCTCTAGGCATTACATCAATTATATTTGGAGGGAAATCCATTTCGACAAGATTTTTTCTGTACACTTCTGTTGGCACTAATATTCTTTGCATATGGCCGTAAAATGTCCTCATATATCTAATTGTACCTTCCCGCATAACCGTGTCTTCTGTCCAGTTCATGATGTACTGAGGAAAATCAGTATGATATATACCTGTAACTGGTATTTCCAGAATATATGCAGCTGCAAGTGCTGTTATTCCCAATGGTCCAGGAGTAGATATGATAATTTCATCAAAGTTCTCTTCCTCAAAATATTTCATCACATCTAGGAATGGAGGGAATGATAGTGCTTGAGATGCATATTCATCAAAACACCACATACCTACAGGTTCAAAATTTTTAATTACAAATTTTTCTTCTGTATATCCTTCAACACATGTGACCATTGTTAGATTGTGTTTATGTTCAGATGCAAGATTAGCAAGTGTCTTGATTGTTCTTGTTACACCATTAACTTCATTAAATGTGTCCGTTACCCATGCTTTGGAAACCTTTGTTTTTGTCAGTACTCCCTGATTATCAAAATTTAATGCAAGTTCTCTTAATTTTCTGTCTCCCTTATGTTGAGCCATAAAAGCTGCTATATAAGGTGTTAATCCAAGGGAGATCGCACCCACGGAAGATAGCGATTCAAGTATTCCCATGATGGAACCACACTTTATCTTTCTACCTATCTCACAACTGAATTTATACAAAAGTTGATGTGCAACCTGTGAGACCATAGTATATTTGTATTCGGCTGGCTCTAAAGTATCTTTTAATAGCTTGGGATCTTTTGTGTTATCTTTATTAGATACAATATTAATGATTTCTGTACATATCAGCTTTTCTGTATCACTCATATGCTTTGCATGCTTCTGCCATATAAATGGCATGGATATTTTCTCTGCAATAACTTGAAATTTATTTCTTTTTTCTTCATTAATTTTTGGATCAGTGAATCTTTTCAATAGGGTGCCAATAAAATTATCAGAAGCTCTGAATTTGTCTCCGTAATAGTCTGAAGTTATTTTCATGAATGTGTTTGCCATCTTCAGACTATTGCTGGGAGTGCCTTTTGGAGAGTGATTACCTTTTCTTATGAAGTTTAGAAATTCTTCTGTATTCTTTGCATGTGGAGTTTCTGTCCAGCCTGATGAAATATACAAACCACCATGGTCGTCGCTGCCACCTGTAAGTTTTTTTCTCCAGGAGTTTTCAGATATAGGCTCGATATTGTATTTGTTTGCATATTCCAGGAGTCTCTCTTTTGTCATACTCTTAAGAATTATCTTAGTTAAGTTTTCGGAAACTTCAGGTCTAGCTCCATTTATTGCCTCAAATCTGTCAAAAAGTACAAGCATCTTCTCTATGATATCAATATTTAAGCAGTTATTAACTTCATAAAATGGATGAGCAATACTATGAATGATATCGTTTTCAAGCATATATTCTCTAAATTCATACACATTTTTTAGCAATTCCTGAAGGTCTCTGAACTCAATTTCGCTAATACCGTGCACAAGACAATGAATCTTGCAATTATTTTCAGGGAAAGTTGTTGTTATTTCTGAAGAGATGAATACGTTGGGAAGGTGAGCAATTTCTAATGCACCATCAATGCTGTTGTGATCTGTTATAGTAACAAAATTCATCCCCTTAGACATGGCAGTCTCATATATATTGATTGGCTCTGTAAAACTTTCAGAAGATCCAATTCTTCTTAGAAACCACTCCCTAGGTTGATCAGAAAATTTACTGTGTACCTGTAAATCAGCTTTTGATATTCTTTTGTTCATGTTTTTTTAATTATTGTCGATAACAGTTATGTTGTCTATACTACACCTAATAAAGCCAAGTTTCAAATCGTAATCCATTACAAGCGGAGCTATACTCCACTTTTCCTGTGTCTCACACGCAGCAATCAACTTTGGATCGTCCAATAAGATTGCAATATCTTTAAATGGTGCAGCCCAAAGGTTCATTGCGCCACCTTTGCCTGTGGCTTCTTTTGCAAGTTGAGCTCGTATTTTAATAGAATCAGGATTTTTGCCTGATAATTTGACAGGAGCTTTTTCTTTTGTAGATTTGACTGAGAAAGGTTTAACAACCCCGTCAACATTAAAGTGTACTCGATAGTCCGAGTTGTGGGTTATAAAGTCTTTTTTGCCATAATACATTTCTGATATCAGTTTGATGTTGCTGGATATACCTTTGCCTTGTTCGATTAAGTCAGCTGCACCATCCATATTTGTTGAAATATTACCAGTTATGAAATCCTCGCAGAAATAGTCAAGTGTGCCGTCCTCCATCATTTCATATACTTCAAAGCTTTTTGACAGAGTAGGGGTTTTGAATAGCGGGTTCATGTATTCATCAGTATCTTTAATATACAATATTGTATCAAGTTTCGGCATCGTAAGAACTGTTAATATCTGGTCGTTAAGAGATATTCTATTACGATCTCCTTCTTTATCCTGATCAAAAGTATGGTAACTTAATTTAACAATGCAGGCATGGTTTGTTTTAGAAGTATTTTCATCAATCCAGATGCCCTCTGTTGTGTCGACTGTTGCTTTTGCAATACTAGCAAGTTTTATAAACCAGATTTTGTATGTAATTAGGTATTCCATACGAACTGTTGGTTTTTGTGCTATGAAGCTGTTTTCTATTTTATCTTTATAGGTTTGTGCATCTTTAGCATTTAAAGTTAAAGATATGAACGTCAAACAAACGCAGATAAAAAAATAGTTAGTTAGTTTCATTTGAATCCTTATTATGTTTTAAAATTAGGTTGATATATGTTTTAAAATTAGTTCAGTATATTAACATTAAATTTTAAGTAAAACAATATATTTTCAATTTTATTAGTTTAGAGTGTTGTTTTCTGGTTGAGACCTTGTAATGTTCGGCGATGGCCCATCGCCGCTACAGATTAGCTTCTGTAACTCTTACACCGTACTGTAGCGTCGGTCGTTGACCGTCGACAATATATTTTTCATCCCGCCTTGCGGGATCACCCAAAAAAACAAAAGCTCACTACTTAATTCTATTGATTGAAAAGTAAGTTTGTTTCACTCAGCCAGAAATCTAAGGGTTTAGAGTGTTGTTTTTGAGGTGATTGTTAATTTATTGTATGAACTAATGAGTAATGTTTAGTAAAAAAGTGAGGAATAGGAAACAAAAGTGCATATTTTTCTTGAAAATTTTTTGTTTGAGGTGTAACATAAAAGTAGTTAATTTTTAATAGGAGTATATCATGAGAATAGTAATGGTCTTATTTGCAGTTTTTCTGCAATTATCAGTGGTTTTGGCAGAGAGTCAAAGTGTTAGTGCTTCTGTTTTTGTCAAAAACTTACTTCCGGAAGAGTATGCCGGTAAAACAGCAGTTTTAAAGAGTTTGTTAGTGTCACGTTTGAGTAGTGAAGGTTTTAATATTGTTGACAAAGATGATGTTGTAACAGCTATTAATAACTTAAAGAAGGGTAAAGAGTCAAAAGCAGATAAAAAACTCTTAGAACAATTTTTAGAGTTTTCGGATGGAATTTCTGGAACAACGGTTGCAAAATATGCTGTGTTCAAAGATATGCAGGGGAATGATAGCAAGAAATATGATATCTTTGATGAAGCATCTATATTGCGGTTAAGCCAGATGCTTAATTGTGAGTATTTTATTGTTTCAGATTTGGTATCATTTAATAAGAACAGTAAAAGCTTTAAAGGTTATGGTGTTAAGCAGAATATTGTGGAGTATGTTTTAAGGGTATCGATTAAGTTGTCTGATGCTGTGAACGATGGTGGCTCTATTTATGGCGATACAGTTGTTGTAACAGAAAAGATTTCTCAGAGCGATAGTCTGCAGCAGAATATGGGTGACATGATGGATTCCATGCTTAATGAAGCATCTGTAAAAATTTCAGAAAATATACTTAATGAACTCAAGAAGTTAAAAAAGCCTTTGCCTATAACAGATAATGTTGAGTTTTCAGTGGTTAGTGATGTGCTGGGGGCTGTAGTTGAGTTGGATGGAGCTGTTTTGGGATCATCACCCGGCAAGTTTAAGGTTAAGCCGGGATTGCATAAAATTCGCGTTACAAAACCTAGATATGTTGACTGGGAACGTCAGATTAATGTTTTCCCTCAGCAGGTCTTAAATGTTTCCATGGTAAAAAGTTCTCAAGGAGTTGATGCTGATAGAAAAGAAGTTGACTTGGCTTTGGATGAAAAAGAGCGAGTTTCTGATATTGAGAACAAAGATAAGTTGACAGATACAGCAGCTTATGTGGGCAAAAAAGATGCTGATAGTAGGGCCGAGATTGCAGAAGGCAAAAAAGAGCGCGACTCAAATAGTTATGAAAAGATAGAAGGAGCTCCGCCAAGTACCATGTATATTGATAGAGATAAGTCTGATGGCAATTCTGTAATTAACAACAATATTATTGATAAATAGGGAGATGAGTATGAAAATTAAACTTATAATGTTTGTGTTGAGTTTTTTATGGGTTGCTTCAGTATCAGCTGATGAAGCTTTGTCAAAAGGCAAAAAAGATTCAATTTTAATTTCAGATGTCGATGTCCCTGTTTCTCTAGTGAACAAGAGTAAGGCAGATGCAACAGATAATGAGTTGAAAAGTTTGTCAGAAAACTTAAGGTCACAACTTGAGGTTGCTATAAGTTCAACAAGAGTCTTTCAGATTGTTGAGAGGGAACGATTGAAGGATTTGCAGTTGGAGCAGCAGTTTAATGCTTCAGGGGGAACAGGAGATGCCGTTGATGTTAAACAATTTAATGTAACGGGTGCAAAATATGTTCTCTTTCCTAAGATTACAGCTTATGAATTAAAGAAAACAGTTTCCAAGTATAATGCAATTGACAGACAGTCCAGTTCTGTTATCATCAGCGCAACAGTTCAGTCCAAGATTGTTGATACATCAACAGGCATAGCTCTTCCTGATATTGTTTCAATCTCAAAAAGTGTTACACAGAACTATGATTTATCTAAGATGGGAACCAAGGTGTCGGTTGATATGCTTGTAGACGATTTGTCCAAAAAGATATCTGATGCTACAGCTTGGGGACTTATAAATATCATAAGACCACCTAAAGTATTAGCGGTAACCGCTGGTCAGGCGATGGTTAATAGAGGCGAAACTGCTGGTTTGATTAAAGGGTTATCAGTCAAAATATATGCAGTTGAAAAGATTGTAGATGAAGATACTGGTGAATCTTTTAATAATGAAGTTGAAGTTGCAGAAGGTCATATTATACGTTCAAACGCCAAGCAGTCTTATGTGAAAATTGTTGGAGAAGATTTAGGCGTTGCTAAAGGGTGTGTTGTCAGAGTTCAGAAAATTGCTGTTGAGGGAGCAACTCAACCACAAGGAAGAGCTGAATCAGACTTTGGTACTAATCCGGCAACTGAGAAAAAAGAAAAATTAACTCCTGGCTCCAGTGAAAAACCTTGGTAGTGAATATTGTCATTATGATTAACTGTTTTTTAATATAAATTATGGAGAAAAAGATGAAGTATAGTTTGTTTGTTTTAATAGGTCTATTCATTCTGGGATGTTCATCAACACCAAGAATGGATGTAACAACCGTCGATGGTAATGTAGATTCAGCCAATGTGGTTTATAATAGTGGAGTCGTACAAAAAAGAGTTGAAGTTATTAGTGTAAATACAGATACAACGGCAAATGGTCTGTTTCAGGTTCAAGCAGTTGTACGATCAAAGTATAAAGATGCTCAACGCATTCAGTACAAATATGAATGGTTAAATAGTGAAGGCATTCAGATTGATGACTCACCTTGGAAACCTGTTGTGATTTATGGTAGTGCCAAAGCAAATCTTGGCGGAGTTTCTTCGTCAAGTGCAGCAAAGAATTTCAGACTTTTAATAGCCGAAAACAAATAAGGTGCTGTCAAAATTATATGAAAAACATTTTCCGTTCACAGAACGGACGCTACATTATCTGCTAATAACGTTATGTGGAATAAATGTAGAGTCGCCCAGCCACTAAAGTTGTAAATAATGTATAAGTCTTAACATGCTCATGTTGTTTTTAGTAGCTGGGCTATGAACCGAAAAAAGGGGATAAGACAAAATAGTCTATATCCCAACCTGTCCTGCATAGCCCTTGGGCGAAGCGGGATTGATTTATAAAGAATTGGGTGCAGGCTCAGCCTGCAAACTTTTGACAGTACCAAACAAATAAATATAGGAGTAAGAAATGACAAAAATAAGAGTATCTATTGCTATGGCAGCAGCAGTTATGGTGATGGCTGGCTGCAGTACATCAATTAAGTATGATGATCCAACTTCTACTAGAAATCTCAGTACAGATTTTGGAGCCTCAGATTTACAGCAGGTTGCAAACTCAATGGTTGAATCAATGTTGGTGTTTCCGCCAATTGTAGATGTTACTTCCAAAAGAAGACCAGTACTTCTTGTTTCAGGAGTCAAAAACAAGACTGATCAGCATATTGATACGGAGTCAATCACAGATTCAATTAGAACAAAACTTATTCGTTCCGGAAAATTTAGATTTATTGACAGAACAACAGATGATGCAGCTATCAAGGAATTAAAAACACAGAATGATAGCGGATTGGTTGATCCGGCAACAGCACAGAAATTTGGCAAGCAGATTGGTGCGGAATATATTCTTACAGCAAACTTGTCACAGATAACTCAATCTGCAGGTCGCCAGACAGACGTATATTATAAATTTACAATGTCATTAAAGAGCCTTAAAACAGGTATTCTTGAATGGTCAGATGAAAAAGAGTTGAGAAAATTGAAAAAAAAGACTATATTTGGCAAATAATGGAGGAAATATGAGAAGGATAATAGTAAGCGTTCTGTTTGTTGTATTTATGTGTTCAATGGCACACGGCAAAGATGTTCTAAGTAGTGAGAAACCGGCAAATGACCTTGAGATAATAACACGTTCGGGTGCTATTATTCCATTTCAGTTTGCTATTGTTGAACAGTTTCAACTTATTTCAAGAGAAAAGAGCATTACCGGTTTAAAGCTCAATTTTGTTTATGGTTGCAACTATGGCATAACAGGTGTTGATTTGGGCTTTGTATCTAAGGCACAATATACAACAGCAATGCAATTCAACCTAATGAATATTGTTGAACAGGAAGGTGTAGGTTTTCAGGTAGGTCTATTCAACCTGGCACAATCTTATAGTGGAATGCAATTTGGTGTCTTTAATTTATGCGGGTCATCATTTACGGGTCTGCAGGCAGGGTTTTTAAATTATGCATCAATATGTTCAGGAGTGCAGTTTGGTATCGTAAATAACTGTAAGTCCATGAGAGGTATTCAAGTGGGACTAATCAATGTTATACAGGATAGTAACTTGCCATTCTTCCCCATTATTAATATGAAATTTTAGTAATAAAAAGAGAGAGTTTTTTGAAAGGGCAATATAGTATTGCCCTTTTGTTATATTATGAAAACAAGAAATATAATTCGTATAGTAATATTTTTAATGCTTTTGATATTGGCAATTATTGTTATTCAAACTTCAAGGCGTGCAGAAGAGATGCGCAAGCAGGAGATTCTTAGCCAACAGCTTCAACAGCAGTCATTGGATAAGTTGAAGAGTGATATTGAAGAGGCGGCGAACAGAGAAGATTACTATAGTGTTATTAAACTATCTAAAGAGCTTTTAAATAATGGATATACGAATAATCTGATTAATCTTAAAATTACCGATGCGGAACAAAGAATTGTTGAACTAAAATTAGCACCAATTGCCTCAAAAGCTAAAGATTTTTATAAAAGAGTTGATACTTTAAAAGGAGTAATACCTTATTATACCTTGCAGATTGAGAGAATAGATGAGAATCTGGAGAATGCTAAGGATTATGAGTTTTCAAAAGATTATGATCTGGCTATGAATGAGTATCAGGATGTTATTAAACAGTGTCAGTCCTTGATGGAGCGGGAAGTAAAGCGTTTGGGCATCTTAAAGAACAGAAGAAGTGCTCTAAGGCTGAGTATGACCATTGATACAAGTTTTAAGTCAGAAGCGAACAGCAATGATTCTTATCAACAAGGACAGGAATACTTGAAGAGAGCAGAGTTGGCATATCAGCTTGCAAAGTTTGATAGTGCTCAATCTGATTATAATGCAGCAGTCTCGAACATGAAACAATCGCTAGATTTTCTGACTCAGCAGAAAGAGTCCAATGTTGCGCAACAGAGATGGAACAGTAAAGTTTTTAGTGCTGTGAAAGCCGCCAAAGCAGACAGCGTAGATGAATTTTATGGTTTTCTTGATCTTTATGCATCCAGCAAATGGACAAACCTGAAATCAGAGATATCTTCAGCAGAACTTGCATCTTCAACAAATAATTTTAGTGAAGCAGTAAACATATATAAGAATTCTCTGGTAACTTTTGATGATGTGGTTAAGACAGCTAATGTTAATAAGGAAAAAGCTGATAAACAGAAGATTGAAGAAGAGAAGAAGATAGCAAAAGAACTGAAATCCAAGGAGCCTTTATTGACTATTGAAAAGATTTTAAATGAAAAACTTGTAATTAATGCAGGTAAACCTTTTGATATCATGCTTTCAACAAATGTTGTAATGGCAATGTTGCCAATAAAATCAGGTTCCTGTTCATTAGGTGATTATATTGAAAAAGGCGATAAGCGCATTCAGTATCAGATTGTTCTTACAGAAAATTTCTGGTGCTCTAAATCAGAAACAACACTTGCCATGTTCTTGGAATTCTTAAATGCCGAGGGTATTCCAGATGGTGTTGATATTTCGCAATATGGAGCCTTTGTTAAGAATAAGGATGATAAACTTATTTTGTCAAAAAACAAGTATTCGAGATCAGATCAACAGCCTATTTTTTGTGTTGATTGGAATGCAGCATTTAAGTTTTGTGAATGGTTGAATGATATTTCCAAAGATATAAGACCTTCAAAGTATATTTTCCGTCTTCCAACAGAAGCTGAGTGGACATATTCAGCAATTTACGAAGGAGATACTACAGATGAAGCAACTTTGAACAGTATTGCATGGTACAGCAAAAACAGCAGTTCAACATCTCATAGAGTATGTGGTTTGAAACCAAATGAGTTTGGGCTCTATGATATGTACGGTAATGTATGGGAGTGGTGCATTGACTCATACTCTCCTGACTTTATAAAGTCAAGTCAACCTATTTCAACAAATCTAGTATGTACTGCTGTTACCAATAAACGTGTTGTTAAAGGTGGCAGTTGGGATTTCACAGAAAAGGCTTTGAAACCATTAGAAAGCATGGGTTTTGATAAAACTGCAAAACAAAATGCAATTGGTTTCAGGGTTGTTCTTGCTCCACAAATTTAATCTTAATATCATTTTATGCTAACGTGATATTCCCTCAAACAAAAAAAATGGAGAGTCTCCACCTTTTTTTATTGCAAGATTTTTCTGTTTTGGTATACTTCGTGCACTTTTTGATATGCGCCCATCGTTTATCGGCTAGGACCCAAGGTTTTCATCCTTGTAAGAGGGGTTCGAC
>Ga0307987_1001868_pt1 | contig 11322 bp, 12 predicted proteins | sample EllFjometagen181_FD_203157 | JGI IMG/M metagenome (GOLD analysis project Ga0307987, IMG submission 203157) | Marine microbial communities from Ellis Fjord, Antarctic Ocean - #181 | ecosystem: Environmental > Aquatic > Marine > Unclassified | place: Southern Ocean | collected 2014-10-08 | reverse complement strand
TCAATATCTTCAATCAGAGCCTCAATACCATGGCCCAAATAACCAGATAAAAAGCAACCCCGGCAGGTGTACTGGGAAATCCTTATGCAACCCAGGGAGGGTTAATAATAAGGATCAATGCGTACAGTGCACCGCGAAATCCCTTTGATCTCAGACAGTTGCCCTTCAACCCGTTCTTTAATGGCGTCACACTGGGACTCGGGAGCTTTCAAGATTACGTTGACATTTTTATCACTGACAGAGACCACTGCACTTGGAAAATCAAACAGGGCATAACTCACAGCAGCGGACAGGACCTCATCCCCAAGAATTTTTTCAGACTGGGGCGTTTCCTGGAACAACGGCAGGCCTGCAGTATTGGCAATAATATCCACGGCATCATCTTCGGAAAGATGCCCGATGCGGATTACCAGGTTATAATTGGCCGGTTCAAAAATATCAATACCATAGAGGAACATACACCACCGACGGCGCTCGTCATCGTCTTTTTTCAATACATACTGGGCCTTTTCCATGGAAATGCCCTCCCGGGCCATTTCTCCTTCCACCCGACCCTCGGTATCGGCAATAATCCGAACCTTCAATACATGAGAAATATCCTTTACCAGCTGATGTCCTGCCAGACCGTGGTACACCATATTTCCTTCCATAAACCGCTGGAGTAGTGCCCAACGAATGGCGGTGAGATATCTTTTTTTCCCATTGGGGAATCTATCAAGAATGGAAAAAGCATCGTTCAAACCCCGTTTCAGCTTTATTTCTGGAAGGTGAAATTCCTCAATATTGTCAAGCGTTTGATCCCTGGAAATACAGCCAAAACCCAGTTTTGAGGCCAATTTTTCAGCCACAGATTTACCATGATAATAACTACCCCTGGAAATTGTGATAATAGGCATAATAGACTCCTTTGAATTTATGGTGATTCTATGAAGACATTCTTAGTTCCGTAACAGCCTGTCTATGACAAGTTTTGGAGAACGGGGGCAGGGTTTGCTTATGGGCGTTATTGCCCCCCGGACTGGGCAAGCCGGTAACTCCCAGGGAAAATACCCATACGCCAAACCTGTCCCCTCCTCACATGTTAATCTATTAAAGATACCCAAAAATTTAATCATCGAGTTTTAAAACTGGCTCCTGAGCTGCTTGCAGAAATAAAAACCTTCTGGCCTACTCGCTACATATAGGCATCGTACTATAGAATTATCAACATGTAGCGTTGTTACGTGCTAAAAAGTTATTTTTGCAAAACCCTCTCCTATATGGTATAAAAATTCATATTAAACCGGAAATAGAAAGGAGAACAACGTTGACATCGGAAAACTTTTATCTTGTAGAGAAAAAGCCTCCCATTGCCTGGGTCTATCTCAATCGCCCCCATAAAAAAAATGCCATGAACCCCTCTGCATGGAATGACTCGCCTGCCATATTTGAAGATCTTGACAAGGATCCGGATATCCGTGCCGTTATTGTTGCGGGCAAAGGCCCCTGTTTTTCTGCGGGCATTGATCTCATAGGCATGATCCCAGAACTGCCGGAACTCATGGAGAACGAGCAAAAAGGGGGAATCAAATGGAAATTAATTTCCAGAATTAAAAAACTCCAGGATGCCATCTCCTGCATTGAGTGGTGCCGAAAACCAGTCATTGCCGCCATCCACGGCCATTGCATTGGTGCTGGCCTTGACATGGCAACGGCCTGTGACATCCGTATCTGCTCCGAAGATGCCCTCTTTTCCCTGCGAGAGGCGGCTGTGGGCTTTGTTGCCGATGTGGGGGTCCTCCAGCGTATCCCCACCATTGTGGGCCAGGGCCATGCCCGGGAACTTGCCTACACTGCCAGAGACATCTCAGCCCACCGGGCAAAGGAGATTCTTCTGGTCAACGATGTCCATGAAAATCAGGAAATTCTCATGGAAAATGCGGAGAAACTGGCCCTGGAAATCAGCAATAATTCCCCTCTGGCGGTTCAGGCATCCAAGGATGTACTCAACTATGGCGTGGGTAAATCCGTGGACGATGGCCTTAAATATGTGGCCTCCATGAGTGCCAACATCATCCCCTCCAATGACCTAATGGAGGCGGTGACCGCCTTTGCCGAAAAACGCAAACCCAAATTCACAGGAACCTGATTCAGTGAGGGACTTAGACGAAAACAAGCTACCAATTTAACTTTTTTTATCATGCAATATCAACAGATTAAACTGGCATGGTGGCAGTCTATACCCGGGTAAGTCCCTAAAGGGCGCATTCCTATTTTCCCAGTCGGAATTTTAAGCCTTTAATTTATAAAGATATGATTCCTGTGTCAATTTGAACATGGGCTAATAAAATCAATAAGTTATAGACGGTGCCGGGAAAATGGGAATGCGCCCGTCCCTAATTATAATTATAGTTTTTTTATGAGCTGATTGGCCACCGTCAATAGCGGGTCCCACACCGGTCCAAAGGGAGGGGCATAGCCAAGATCACACTGGATAAAATCTGCCACGGTCATGCCTGCATGCAGGGCCACGGCCGGAGCGTTTATACGATGGGCCACACCATCGGTTCCCACCATCTGTGCCCCCAGCAACCGACCGGTTTTTCTATCCCCCACCATGGATACATGGATCATGGCCGAACCGGGATGGGAATGTGCCTTTGACCGGGACTTAATCACCACTTCTACCGGATCAAACCCGGCCTCCCAGGCCTCTTGAAGGGAAAGGCCTGTGCGGGCCACCTGCATGTTAAAGACTTTAAAAACGGCTGTGCCCACCACCCCCTGGAGCCGGGTCTCTTTGCCACACACATTGTCCGCCACGGCCCACCCCGCCCGGTTGGCACGCAATGCCAGGGGTATCCAACATTTCTTACCAGTGACCACATGGATGGCATCGGCGCAATCTCCGGCGGCGTAAATCCGCTCATCCGAGGTTCTCAGCAGGGCATCCACTGCCACTGCCCCGGCAATGCCAGTTTCAAGTCCGGCTTCCACGGCAAGTTCACTGCACGGAAGAACACCAGATGCAGAAATCACAAGATCTGCCGGAAGTTTTCTGTTGTCTCCCACCACCATGAGCCCCCCGCCATCAAGCGGCTCAATGGCGTTGATGGCCTCACCGCAATAGATATTGACTCCGTTGGCAGCCACCTCATCTGCCACCACCCGGGACAGTTCCGGTGTCATCCAGGGGAGAAAAATTGGTCCCGGTTTTATCATATCAACCTCAATCCCCCGGGCTTTCAATGCCTCGCACATCTCAAGGCCAATGTATCCCATGCCTGAAATAACGGCCTTTTGTACCTTTTTTTCATCAATAAAAGATTTGATTTTTTTCCCATGGGCCAGGCTTTTCAGGGGCAACACCCCGGGAAGATCAATGCCCGGCACATCCGGCACATGGGGGCGGGCCCCGGTGGCAATGAAAAGCGCGTCATATGCCATGGTAAAGTCTTGGTTCTCCAGGGTAACACCCATGACTTTACCTGCCTTGCGGTCAATACGGGTTACCCGATGCCCTGTGAGAAGATTGATTTTATTTTTCTCAATGAACACCTCGGCCCGCCTCACCACAAGATCTTCCATACTCCTTTCGGGGTCTGCGATGTTGTAAGGCATACCACAGGCACTGTAAGAGACATCCTGACTCTGCTCCAGAACTATCACCTCAAATTCAGGACGATTCCGTTTGGTTCTGCTGGCCGCACTCATGCCTGCGGCATCTCCTCCGATGATGACAAACTTCATAATATCTCCTGTTTGGGTTAAATAATAAAACACACGTTCATCCTGAGCAATCTCTCATAAGTAGTCAAGGAAAATTCCGGGACCAACAAGATAGATCACCTGGACGATATGCGAGGCTGAACGAGCAATGCCATGAGCATTTCGATCTTGCCAAAATACTACTTGATTATTCCCCGCCTTTGTGGGAAAGCAAAGAACACTTCCGGGCTTGATTCCAACCTCATCTAACCCGGTGGATTACCGGGACCACGGGTTTAAAACCAAGTCCACACATTACAAAAATCACACTGAATCATCCGCCTGCACAACCGGCGGCCAAGGAGCCAATATCATGGTGTTAAACAGCCTTTTCCCCGTCTTTGCCATCATACTGATGGGCAGGATTCTACAGGCCACGAATTTTATAAAAAAAGAATTTGTCACAACTTCAGACCGGCTGGTTTATTATATTTTTTTCCCCTGCATGCTTTTTTATAAAATCGGTGGAAACCAGGGGGCAGAATCCCTTGATTTTTCCCTTCCCCTTGCTGGCGTATGTGCCCTTTTCCTGGTTTTCATCCTGAGCACCCTTTACATTGTTTACGGTGGCGTAACTGATTTTGAGGCGGGCACATTTTCCCAGAGCTGCTACCGATTTAACACATACATCGGTATGGCCATTGTGATGACAGCATTGGGTGAAGAGGGCATTATCAGATTTGGCCTTCTCATCGGGGTGGTAATCCCTATTATTAACATTCTATCGGTTTCCATCCTCATCTGGTTCTCTGGAAAAGAATATACCATTGCCCAGCGGGGGGGTAAACTTTTTAAAGAGGCGGTGTCCAATCCCTTGATCCTTGCATGCCTTGCCGGGTTTATCTTTTCACGCTGGGGCAGTGATTTTCCTGTTTTCATTGACAATACCCTGAAACTCGTCTCCACGGTCACCCTTCCTCTGGCCCTTATTTCCATTGGCAGTGCCTTTACCCTGAAAAAATTGAAAGGTTACCTGAAACTATCCATAATTTCCGCCGCATTTAAAATGATATTATTTCCCCTTTCAGGAGTCCTGTTCATGACCCTGTTCGGAGTCACCGGCTTGGAATTCAAGGTGGGCCTTATCTTTTTTTGTATGCCCACAGCCACCTCCATCTATATTCTGTCTTCCCAGATGAACAGCGACACCGATCTTGCCTCGGCATCCATCGTGTTTTCCACGCTGGCCTCTTTTATTTCATTGTCCGTGGCCCTATCTTTAATGCCATAACTCAACGCCCTGATGTTTAAAACTTGCCACATCCAGGGGAGAGCCAGGCTAAGAAACTTGACCATCGAGTATAACCGGCTTGAAAAATGAGGTGAAAATGATTAGGATCAAAAGAGTACTTTAAAACTTGATCATCGACGAAAACGCTCCATTTTAAAACTTAATTTCCATGGAGGATTTTACTTGTTCACCGAAACAGTATCCTATCAGGCAGCTCTCATCGCAGGATTGCTCTCGTTTTTTTCCCCGTGCATCCTACCCTTGATTCCTGCCTACTTTACCTTTATCACGGGATTGTCCCTTGATGAACTCACCGAGGACACGGGGAAAACCCGTCAAAAGGTTGTTCTGGCGACGCTTGCCTATGTATGCGGTTTTTCCACTGTATTTATACTTATGGGGGCATCCGCATCCTTCATGGGCGGCATCATTGCCAAATATTCCTGGATTGTCAGATACGTCGGTGGAGGCATTATTCTGGTGTTTGGATGCCATCTCCTGGGCTTGATCAATATCAGGGGATTAAACTTTGAACGACGGATTCATCTGGATGAAAAACCCATGCATATCATGGGCACCTTTGTCATCGGCATGGCCTTTGGTGCTGGCTGGAGCCCCTGCATCGGTCCCATGTTAGGTTCCATCCTTATTGTCGCCGGTAGCCAGGAAACCGTAATGCAGGGCATTGTCCTTTTAAGCATCTACTCCGCTGGCCTGGCCCTGCCCTTTCTTTTAATTTCATTTTTCATCAATAGAATTATTGGCATCATGAGACGTGCCACTAAGGTACTTGGCTATGTAAACAAAGTGGCCGGTATCCTTCTCATTATCATGGGAATTCTCTTGATAACCGATAAATTCAGGCTCCTGGCCACCCTGTAAGCGGTACCCAGTACCCAGTACCCAGTACCCAGTACCCAGTACCCAGTACCCAGTACCCAGTACCCAGTACCCAGTACCCAGTACCCAGTACCCAAAATGATACTTTATAACATCAAAAAAACAACAAGGAAACGCCATATGAAGAATAGAAAAATCCCCATCGCCATAATACTCCTGGTATTTTTTTCATTATCACTTGCATGGGCTGCCACGCCTGAAAAAACAGAAAAAATAACCTGGACAAACTATGAAAAAGGCGTGGCCATGGCAGAAAAGCAGGGCAAAAAGATATTTCTCTATTTCCATGCAGACTGGTGCACATATTGCAAAAAAATGGAACGTACCACCTTCAAGGATAAAGGTGTCATTGAGTATATCAATGAAAACTACATCCCCATCAAGGTGGATTCTGACAAAAAGAAGAAAATTGCGTCTCTCTTCGGAGTAAGGGGGCTTCCCACCACCTGGTTTCTAAAATCAGACAGTGCTAGATTAAGCAGCATGCCTGGATATATTGATTCAAACCGTCTAATCACCATACTCAAATTCATCAACACCGAAAGCTACGAAAAAATGAGTTACCAGGATTTCAAGGCAAAAATTTAATATATCCTTTGAGCTGTTTGCAGAAATAAAAATGTTCAGGCCTGTTCGCTACACATAGTATCAAAATCCATACATTGTCAATATATAGTGTTATCACAGGCATAAAAGTTGTTTTTGCAAAACCCTCCTTTGTCTATCTTTTTTCCGCCAAAGCCCAAAAGGAATCCGTATGAAAGAACAGATATCACGGCGGGCATTTCTGAAAGGCTCTGCCACCGCAGCATGTTTTGCGGTGGCAGGCCCTTCTCTGGCCGGGCAGCAAAGGCACTGGGAGAAAAAGTCCCCGTGGCCACCCTGCTTGACATCAGCAAATACCTTGGGTGTGAGGAGTGCGTGTATGCCTGCCAGGAGTCCAACGAAGACAAATATCCCAATCCTGAAAAACCCTTTCCCAAAATACCCTAAGTAAAGGATAAATCCATGCCTATTTATGAATACCGCTGTAAAAAATGTGAAATTGTTTTTGAAAAACTTGTTTTTGCCGGAGATAAGGAAGATATAAACTGCCCCCAATGTGACAGCAAAGAGGTGGTCAAAATAATGAGTGCATGCAGTTTCATGGGAGCCAGCATCGGCACCTGTGCTGCGGATGCCCCCAAGGGCTTTTCATGAGCGGGTTGATCCCTTGTGCGACAGTTTGTCGCACCTAAATTTGCCTATTATTTTCCAGCGCCAAAATCCGGCCGTTTGTTCATCCGGGCAAGCCTCAACACCTTATACACAGAGGCTTTGCCCAGGCTGGGAATGGTGATAATTTCAGGTTCTGATACAATCCGATCAGACGTCTGATACGACTGGAATCACCCAATGATGGCGCAATGGAATCACACCGGCGCATTGCCTTTGAGCCCAATGGCCTGGGCAACACTTCGCATCCCGCAAATGGTCTCGGTGATCAATTCCGTTCGATCCATGCCTAACATCTCAACGCCTTTGTCAATAATGGTACGATCCACACCCGCAGCAAACCGCTTATCCTTCCACTTCTTTTTAACAGATTTAGCGGTGAGATCCAGTACACTTTTTGAAGGCCTTACCAGGGCAACACTGGCCACAAGGCCCGTGAGCTCATCTACGGCATAAAGTGTTTTTTCCAATCGGGTTTCAGGTTCCACATCTGAACAAATCCCCCATCCGTGGCTGACCACCGCCCGGATATACGCTTCCGGCCAGTGGTTTTCCATGAGGATCTCACGGCATTTTGTGCAATGCTCCTCGGGATACATTTCATAGTCAAGATCATGAACCAACCCGATCACCTCCCATGACTGCCTCTCTTCATTGAACTTATCGGCAAAATGTCCCATGACACCTTCCACGGAAAGGGCATGGCGCAACAAACTATCACTTTTGTTGTAGCGTTTAAAAAGAATCAAAGCCTCTTCTCTTGTGGGAATATAAGAATTCATTGCACTCCTTTAGGAAGTCAAACGTTTTCAATTTACCATTTGTATTTTTTAAACTCAAAGATATTAGATTCTTAGCCTGATCTGCAGGCAAATTGATTTGCAGATAAATTGATTTACCCTGAGCTGCTTGCAGAAATAAAAACATTCAGGCATTCTCGTTACATGTGGCAACTATGCTCTTACTTGATCAATATATAGTGTTGTTATGTGCGAAGAAATTATTTTTGCAAAATCCTCCCCTGACTCCCTATTACTTGATAATCAAAGTTTTCAGGTCGATTTCCAGGGATCAGGGCAAGCACCTCTCCCTTCTAAAAAACACATTGGAGGAATAGAACAGGTTTATGGTGACACCAGAATAATCACCCGGCACTCCTTCATGAACCGATGACGTTCCCGGATCTTTTCAATTCTATCGGCATCGGATTTACTGATGACAATGGATGAATTTTTCCCCCCTTTTCTGAGCCCCTTCACCCGGATAGGATTCGTTCCCACCCATTTTGCAATTTCAGCAGACTCCATGGTGCACAGATAACGGCACACACCTTGCTGTACAGCAAATTCCCGGCTGATAAAAAGCGCATTATAGATCTCTACACCCAGCTCACTGATCACCACTGGATAAAGCACCGGATCAAATCCAATGGCTATGGCATCGATAATGAGCCCGGTATATTCCAACTGATTTTTTATGTTCAATGCCGGGGGATTAATGGTCTGAAGGGTGGGAATGGATTTAATCTCTTCGGGTAACACCAATTGAAGAAAACCGCCGAATAGGGGTGCTTCCAGCACCACTTCAATGCTACGATGGGACGTATAGGACTGTTTGATCAATTTAGCATCCATAACATTTTTTTCAATGCCAGCAAGAATATGATCATTGGATGCAGCAAGGGCACCCACACTGAAATCAGTATAAATATTTAGATGCTTCAATATTTCAATAAGATTACGCCTGGCCGCACTTCGGGCAGCACTCAAAATAAAATCAGGAGAGTCTGCTTTTTTTCGGTCTGACGGCACGACTTTTCCTCTGGCATACACCCTCCCGGTACTCCAATTGACGTAACCCTGGGGGAACTGTACAAGGCACCCTTCAGGTGGAAGATCCAGAGTCTCATCCCCAGACACCACGGACGTGGAAAACAGACTAAGAAATAGGAACAGCCATAGCACAGATCGTTTTAACATACGCCTACATTTCATCACTGCTTATACACCCACTTCGTTATGGATACCATGGTGAATCCGCATATTCTCCACATTTTTATTGATAGGAAAGCCGTTCAAGGGAAAATATGTGTCCATATATTGATACACATGGGCAATGGCCTTTTCCACCCCGGGGTTATCCGGCAGAGTGGCGGCTATCTTTTCAATGTATCCCCGCTCCTTCACCCATAAAATGGATTGGGCAAAATTCAAATCAAACACCCAGCTGATCTGCATCAACTTCAGATCATTAAGCCGTTTTATGGAAACACTTTTAACGAATGTTCCAGCCAGAATGGCGTCAATGGTATCGGTGGAAAAGCCATGGTCATCCACAAGCCCCAAATTAATGGCCCGTTGGCTGCCCGGCCGGGGGTGGGTGTAATTCCCGATGACCACCCGCCAGATATCAAGCTTATCTGCATCCCGGAGCAAACCTATGAAAAAGAACAGCCTGTCGTCCCCTTGCCGGGGAATTTCAGCTACGTTATGAAAGGCAATGGAATTTTTAATCAGGGCCTGCTCTTCCCCGGTCAGAGAGTCCAGTATGCCATGTGCATCAATCTCCTGGAGGCTGAGCCGGGCATGATTTTCCGATTGATGGTCCAAAAATGTTTTATAAGTTTCATATTGTTTGAATCGTCCCAGGTCATGGAAAAGTGCCATGGTCTCGGCCAGCATCATGTCGTTTTCATCAAGCATAAAGGCCTTGCCCAGGGCAAGGATTTCTGTACAGACCCTCAAGGTATGGTCCTTTTTCAGTATCAATGGCTCAGGGTCATGGGACCCTTTTATATATTGATCTGCATATGCCATAAAAAACTGTTTTAACTGCTTAAGCGTTTCAGATTTCATAATTTTCTGCTGCCCCGAAAAATCAATTGTTATAATTGTCTCCACGCATACCATGGTTATTTAAATTCATCAACCCATACTGTGACGGTTCTTTCCCAAAAACGCCAATAAGTCATAACCCTATCCCATGGAGCAAAGTTTTAATCCCAAAATTGAGAGATTAAGAAGGATAGTGATTTACGACAGAATATGATATGGCTCATAAATAAAGCCAAAATATTCCCATGTAATAAGGAGTCCCAACAATGAGTGAATTGCTTTCAACCCGGGAAGTAGCGAAATTTTTAAACATCAACGAGAAAATGGTTTACAGCCTTATTTCCGATAAAGGCCTTCCCGCCACCAAGGTCACCGGAAAATGGCTTTTCCCCATTGATCTGGTACGCCAATGGATTGAATCCGGGACCACAAATTATCCAGAGCCTGCAGCCAAGCTGCCCCCCTATCATGGGCTGGTACTCATTGCAGGCAGCAATGACCTGCTATTGGATGCCATGTTATCCCATTTCAACAGCCAGTCTCCCCACCACATGGCCCTGTTCGGCTTCACCGGCAGCATGGGGGGCATCAGGGCATTGAGAAAAAACATGTGCCACATTGCCTCCAGTCATCTGGTGGCAGATAGCAACGGTCCAGACAAAGAGTATAACTTTCCTTTTCTTGAAAAAGAGATGAACAAAATGCCCGCTGCTGTGAATTTTTGCATGCGTCAACAGGGCATCCTGGTGCAAAAGGGGAATCCCTGTAACATCAACAGCATAGCAGATCTGGCCCAACCCAATATAACCATTGTCAACAGAACTCTGGGGACAGGGACCCGTCAACTCTTTGATGGAGAACTTAAAAAAGCAGGAATTAAAAGCAGTGCTATTAAGGGATATGACAGGATTGAGTCCAAACACATGGATATCGGCCTTGCCGTTTTGTCTGGGAAAGCCGATGCCGGTCCCGGAATTAAGCCCGTGGCCGAAAAACTGGGCCTTGATTTCATTCCCATCTGCTGGGAAAGATTTGACCTTCTCATTTCCAAGGACCGATTCTTTGACAAGGGTATCCAGCTGTTTTTAGGACTTCTCAAGGAAGATTTCTTTAAAAAAGCCGCGGAGGACATGGGGGGCTATGATTTATCCCGATCGGGCAGCATGGTTTACCCCCAATCCGATGAAACAGACCCCCCCCATCCCCCCCAGGAATAAGTAGATATACTTTGATTTTTATCGGTTCCTATTTTTAGCTATCCACTTAAGGCGGGACAGCCTTTAAAGTCAAACTTCTTATAGCTCCGGTCACATGGCTTGATACTATACATTTGTGTTTATAACTTAAAAAATAGCTACTTGCGGAACAACATTAGTATTAATTTAATTGGCCAGC
>Ga0307987_1001867_pt1 | contig 11322 bp, 4 predicted proteins | sample EllFjometagen181_FD_203157 | JGI IMG/M metagenome (GOLD analysis project Ga0307987, IMG submission 203157) | Marine microbial communities from Ellis Fjord, Antarctic Ocean - #181 | ecosystem: Environmental > Aquatic > Marine > Unclassified | place: Southern Ocean | collected 2014-10-08 | reverse complement strand
CCGCGCCGAACGCGTGGTGGTCACTGTCGTGGCCAACGACAGCTTCGTGGACGGTGCCCCGGTCACCTCGAACCAGCTCATCGTGGCCAACGCGCTGCCCGTGGTCACCGAGGTCACCCTGACCCCGGAAGAGGTCTACGAAGAGAGCTACCTGAGCTGCAACGTCGCGGGCTGGTCCGACGCGGACAACGACACCGAAGCCTATCGCTACGAGTGGACGGTCAACGCCATCCCCATCGGCCCCAGCGCCTCCACCCTCGACGGTGACGACTTCGATCGCGCCGACTCGGTCACCTGCACCGCCACCCCCTGGGACGGCATCGACAACGGCGAAGCGCTCACGAGCAACGAGGTCCTGGTGCTCAACACGGCACCCGAGATCCTCTCCATGAGCCTCTCCACCACCGCCCCCTACACCGACGACAGCCTGTCCGTCTCGGTGGCCACCACCGACGCCGACGGAGACAACGTCAGCCTCGACTACGCCTGGTACGTGGAAGGCGCCCTGGTGGGCTCCGACGCAACCCTGACCGGCGACAACCACGTCAAGGGCCAGACGGTCTACGTGGTCGTCACCCCCAGCGACGACGCCGCCAGCGGATCGGCGGTCACCTCGTCGGTGGCCACGGTGGTCAACACCGTGCCCGAGATCACCTCGGTGGCCCTGTCCCCCAGCGATGTCTACACCACCGACACCATCACCGCCTCGGTAGGCACCTACGACGTAGACGGTGACACGGTCACCGTGGACTACCTCTGGACGGTCGACGGCGGCGCCATCGCCGAGACCGCCAGCACCCTGTTCGGTGTGGACTGGTTCTCGAAGCACGAGACCATCCAGGTCACGGTCACCCCCAACGACGCCGAACACGACGGCGCCGCGCTGGCCTCGGCCACCCTGACCATCCTCAACACCACCCCTGAGGCCCCCACGGTGGCCATCGATCCCCTCGACCCCGCCCAGGGCGATGACCTGCTCTGCTCTGTCGAGGTCGCCGCCGCCGACGCCGATCTGGACACCATCGACTACGCCTTCTCCTGGACCGTCGACGGCGCGGCCTTCGCCTCCGCCACGGACACGATGCTGACGGGCGATACGATCCTGGCCGACCACACCGGCCCCGGCGAGGTCTGGGAGTGTACCGTCACCCCCAACGACAGCGAGATCGACGGCCCCACCCACAGCGCCTCGGTCACCATCTGCCCGCCGGGCACCGACCGCGACTGCCCAGCCATCTCCTGCGCCGAGGTCCTCAGTGTGCTGCCCACGGCCACCGACGGTGAGTACTGGCTCGATCCCACGGGCTCGGCCCCCTTCGAGGCCTACTGTGACATGAGCACCGACAGCGGCGGCTGGACCCTGCTGGCGGTGGTCAGCGACGACGCCCAGGACACCTGGACCTGGAACGACCGCCACTACTGGGACACCGACGAGTCCACCTTCGGCGATCTGGACCACATGGATGCAGACTTCAAGTCCAGGGCCTACCACCAGGTCGTCTTCACCGACCTGCTCTTCGTGCACGCACCCAGCGGCGACTGGGCTGCCTACAACGGCGTGGGTGACGGCGCCGAAGACATGGGCGAGTACATCGGCTGGTGGGACGGAACCCACTGCTGGGCCGCTGGCGACGGCTACGACATGAGCGCCGGTAGCATCTCCGCCTTCCACGACCTGTGCAGCACCCAGGTGTTCTTCAACGCCGAAGATCACGACGGCAACACCACCTGCGGCTGCTCCGACTGCACCGACCACGCCTTCGGCCCCACCTGGAGCGCCATCTCCACGGCCGGCTGCCCCTTCGACGACCCTGCATCTTCCGGTGGGATGGGCCCCCAGCCCGCCGACGTACGCACCGAAGCCACCACCCTGGGCTTCGCCGAGGCGCTCAGCCTCAACACCGGCGCCGCGGGCGCGGGTGAGAACAACATGCGGATCTACTGTCGGTAGGCGGAGGAAATTATGCGCAACTTTACAATCACCGCCCTGTTCTTGCTGAGCTCCACAGGCTGCTCCCTGCTCTTCCCCGAGCCCCTGGCAGACGCCGACGGCGACGGCTTCACCGAAGACATGGACTGCGACGACGCCGACGCCGCTCTCAACCCCGCAGCGCCTGAGTTCTGCGACGGCATCGACAACGACTGCGACGGCGACATCGACGAAGACGGCGCTGAGGACGCCACCACCTGGTACTACGACGCCGACGGCGACGAGTTCGGTGATCCGGCCGTGTTCATGGCCAGCTGCGAGAGCCCCGAGGCCTATGTCAGCGCCGATCCCGGCCTGGACTGCAATGACGCCGATGCGTCCATCAACCCCGCCGCCGACGAGCAGTGCAACGGCATCGACGACGACTGCGACACCGACATCGACGAAGAAGCCGCCGACGCCACCGTCTGGTACCAGGACGCCGACGGCGACGGCTATGGCGCCGACGACATCGCGGTGCTCCGCTGCGAAGAGGTCTCGGGCTACGTGGACTTGCCCGGCGACTGCGACGACGCCTGGGTCGAGGTCAACCCGGAGGCCGACGAGCTGTGCGACGGCGCCGACAACGACTGCGACGGCGACATCGACGAGGACGACGCCCTGGGCGCCGACACCTGGTACTTCGACGAAGACGGCGACGGCTACGGCCTCGAAGAGACCACCACCGTGGCCTGCTACCAGCCCTCGCTGTTCTCGGCCGAGTACGGCGACTGTGACGACGACGAAGCCACCGTGTTCCCCGGCGCCGACGAGATCTGCAACGACGTCGACGACGACTGTGACGGCTCCACCGACGAAGACGACGCCATCGACGCCGGCACCTGGTACGTCGACGCCGACGCCGATGGCTACGGCAGCGACTCCGCCACCACCACCACCTGCGCCCAGCCCTCGGGCTACGTCGCCAACGCCACGGACTGCAACGACGGCGCCGCCGATGTGAACCCCGGCGGCACCGAGATCTGCGACGACGACGACGCCGACGAAGACTGTGACGGCCTCATCGACGACCTCGACAGCTCCTTGGACAGCTCGAGCGCCCTGGCCTACTACCGCGACGACGACAGCGACGGCTATGGCTCGAGCGCCCACACCATCACCCGCTGCGACGGGCCCTCGGGCTACGTGGCGGCCTCGGTGGGCGAAGACTGCGACGACGCCGACAGCCGCGTCAACCCCGGCGCCACCGAGATCTGTGACACCGACGACACCGACGACGACTGCGATGGCCTGGTCAACACCGACGACCCGTCGGTGGACACCTCCACCTTCGTCACCTGGTACGCCGACGCCGACAGCGACGGCTGGGGAGACCACAACACCTCCACCGATGCCTGCGGAGCCCCCACGGGCTACGTCGCCGACGACACCGACTGTGACGACACCCGCGATGACGTGAACCCCGACGGCGCAGAGATCTGCGACGCCGCCAACGCGGACGAAGACTGCGACGGCACCGCCGATGACTACGACAGCACGGTGGACACCGGCACCTACGACACCTGGTACGGCGACACCGACACCGACGGCTACGGCGACGCCGCCTCGCCCATCACCCAGTGCGATCAGCCCTCGGGCTACGTCACCGACGACACCGACTGCGACGACACCGAGTACTTCGTCAACCCAGGCTCCCAGGAAGTCTGCGACGAGGACGACGTGGACGAAGACTGCGATGGGCGCTCCGACAGCCTGGACCGTACGGCCGATCCGTCGTCCCAGTACACCTTCTACGCCGACGACGACAGCGACGGCTACGGTGACATCGGCGATCCCATCACGGCCTGCGACGCCCCCGCCGGCTTCGTGTCCAACGCCAACGACTGTGACGACGGCCGCGACGACGTCTCCCCCGCCGAGACCGAGATCTGCGACGCCTATGACACCGACGAAGACTGCGACGGCCTGTCCGACGATCTCGACCCCTCGGCCGACTCGGGCTCCATGTCCACCTTCTACGCCGACACCGACACCGACGACTACGGCGACCTCACCGCGCCCCAGGCGGCCTGCGATGCCCCCACGGGCTTCGTGGCCGACTTCTCCGACTGTGACGACGCCGTGGCCACCACCTTCCCCGGTGCCACCGAGGTGTGCAACTACACCGACGACGACTGCGACGGCGACACCGACGAGGGCACCACGGTCACCTACTGGCAGGACGTGGACCTCGACGGCGAAGGCGGCTCGTCCATGAGCGGCGAGTTCTGCGAGTCCAGCCCCACCAGCGGCTGGTCCGAAGACAACTCCGACTGCGACGACGCCGACCCCTACGTGTTCTCCGACGCCCCCGAGCTCTGCGACGCTCAGCAGAACGACTGCAACGACTCCACCTGGGCCACCTCGGACGAAGAAGGCACGGCCAGCTGGGAGACCACGGCAGGCCTGTGGAGCGACATCACCGACGACTGGGACGCGGGCTCCCCCGTCATTCCCGCCTCGGTCACCCTGCCCGCCGAAGGCACCGTCCACCTGTGCCCCGCCAACTGGTACGTGGTGGTCAGCGCGGTGGCCGACACCGAGATCACCGTCTCGGGTCGTTATGGTAGCGCCGACACCGCCCTGAACGGCTCGTCGGGCGGCGCGGTGCTCACCCTCGAGGACGAAAGCTCCGTGGTCACCCTCGAAGAGCTGACCATCGAGGAAGGCCAGAGCGACAACGGTGCTGGCATCACCAGCATGGGTGGCGTGCTCACCGTGAACGACTGCCTGTTCCGCTACAACTACCTCAACTCCAGCTACACCGCGCTGGGCGCCGCCATCTACGCCAGCGGCGGCTCGGTCACCATCAGCGACACCACCTTCCGGGCCAACGGCGTCTACAGCGCCCCGGCCACCTACGGCGGCGCGGTCTACGTGGTGGAAGGCAGCCTGAACATCAGCGACAGCTCCTTCGAGAACAACGAAGCCAGCCTGGCCGGTGCCCTGTACTGGAGCGCCGAGGACTCCCAGACCCTCGCCATCGACGGCTCCACCTTCGACGGCAACGAAGCCAGCACCTCGGACGGCGGCGCCATCGTGCTCGACCTCGATGGCACCGGCACCGCCAGCATCAGCGACAGCATCGTGTCGGACAACCAGGCCGGCGGCAGCGGCGGCGGGCTGTACATCAGCGGCTCGGGCACCGGGCACCTCAGCGTCGAAGGCGTGGACATCGAGTACAACGCAGCGTCGGACTTCGGTGGCGGCCTGTACTGGTCTGCCGACAACACCTCGACCTTCACCGGCATCGCCTTCACGGGCAACGAGGCGGACTACGGCGGCGGGCTGTGCGCAGCGGCCAACCTCGACCTCATCAACACCACCTTCACCGACTGCAGCGCAGACGCGGGTGGTGCCGTGTACGGCGACAGCGCCGAGCTCACTTTCACCTCGGTCAGCATCACCGAGAACGAAGCCGAGTACACCGGCGCCGGCCTGTACCTGGACTCGAGCTTCCTGTTCGCCTACTCGAGCGACATCTCGGAGAACCAGGTGCCCGCTTCGGCGGCCAACTGCTACGGCGGCACCTACGACGACCCCTACTGCGCGGGCGCCGGCATCTACGCCACCACAGCCTACCTCTACCTGAGCGACACCACCGTCACGGGCAACCAGCAGCTCACCAGCCAGGACACCTTCGGTGGTGGCATCTACCTGGACGATGGCGATCTGGTGCTCACCGACGCCTCCGAGATCAGTGAGAACGAGGCGGAGTACGGCGCGGGTGTGCTGGTGTTCGGCGGCACCTCCTCGAGTGTGTTGATGGACGACGGCGCCCAGATCACCGACAACGACGGCGCCTACTACGCCGGCCTGTTCCTGGACACCGCCACCTTCACCTGTACCGGCTCCGCCAGCGACAGCACGGGCATCACCTCCCACCTCGACGGCGGCGGGCTGTACGTGCACTACGAGCACGGTCCCTCCACCTTGCTCGAGGCGGATCTGTGCGACTTCGGCAGCACCGGCAGCCCCAACGACAACTTCGACGACAGCACCAGCGGTCGTGATGTCTACGTGGCAGGAGACGGCTGGTACTCCTACGCCGATGACGCCAGCTTCCTGTGCGACGAAACGGGATGTATATAGCCTTCGGTCGTCTGCTTCCCCTCGCCCTGATCCTCGCTGGCTGTCCCAAGCCCAGTGGGGAGACGGGTGAGACGGCGCCCCCTGTCGACAGCGGCGACACCTCCACCAGCGTCGAGCCCAGCCATGTGATCCTGGCTTGGCCATCCCAGGGCATGCACAGCCTGGACCCCAGCTACGCTACCGCCAGCATCGGCGCGCCGGGTGTGGGGTTGCAAGCGCAGGTCCTCGAGCGGGGGCTGTGGCCGAGCATCGTCACCGCCGATCTCCAGCTCAGCTACGCACCGCTCGATGCCGCGCAGCTCCAAGGTGGTTCCGACTTCTGGGAGCATGCCCAGGACCTCCTGGGCGACGACGCGCCTGCGGAGGGAACCGGCCTGAGCGGTGCCGGTCTCGAGGGTGCCTTCGCACTGAATGGCGACGTCTTCCGCGTCTCGGGTGTACCCGTCGTGCCCACCACTGGGTCTGGGGACACCGGGCCCTTCCCTCTGTTCAGCCTGTCGCTCACCGATTCGACCGGTGCCGCGCTGCCGGGCGGGGTGGTGGTGGCCCCCAGCTCCACGGATCTCGGCTGTGGTCTGTGCCACGGCGACGACTACGCCACAGACATCCTGCAGCAGCACGATGCTCGGCACGACAGCACCTTGGCCACCGAGACCCCCGTGCGCTGCGGCGCCTGCCACGCACAGCCAAGCTACGGCTGGGAAGGTGACGGCGAGGCCGCCATGCTGGCCACCGCCATGCACAGCGCCCATGCAGCCCGCCTACCTGAGCTCGAGGGCACGCTCGAGGCCACCTGCCTGGCCTGCCATCCTGGACCCAGCACCCCCTTCCTGCGGGACACCCACGTCAAGCGGGAGCTGAGCTGCGTCGATTGCCACGGGGACATGGCCGCCCTCACGGCGGCGGATCGTATGCCATGGCAGGACCTGCCCCGCTGCGAGTCCTGCCACGTCAAAGAAGAGAGCACCTACCAGCAGCCCGGTGCGTCCTTCGAGGACAGCATGGGACATGGGGGCATACGCTGCACGGCCTGTCACCACGTGGCTCACGCCCTGTTCGGGTCCGAGATCGACGCAGACAACACCCAGAACCTGACGCTGCAAGGCTACGCCGGCGTGGTCAGCACCTGCACCGTGTGCCACGACCCCAGCCCGGGGGGTGTGTTTCCGCACAGGTGGGAGCCATAGCGGTTCAGTACAGGCCGCTCTATTTGAGCGAGTAGGCCACGGTGCGGTTGAAGAGCGACGCGCCCGTGGAACCGAGACTGTCGAGCTTCTGGACCTTCAGGCCGAGCTCACCCGCGGTGGACTTGACCGGCACCAGAACCTTGAAGAAGGCAAAGGAGGGGCCGAACTCGGCGAGGCTCTGGCGGCCCACCCACTGGGTGGAGGTGGCCACGACCACATCACCAGCGGTCACGTCGACCTGGATCCAGTAGGGTTCGCCTTCGAAGCCAGCGCGGGAGCGACCGAGCAGCACGGGGAGCTCGATGACCACTGCGTCGCGCTCGACCGCGACCACGGTGGCCGGGTAGTTGTCGCCCAAGGGCTGCTTGCCCACAACGTCGAGCTTGACGGTGGCGGTCTTGGCACCAGCGTCGACCGGCTCGGCATCGGCCATGTCTTCGGGGCCCAGGCGATCGGTGAGACCGGCCAGGGAGTCGTCATCATCGTCGCCGTCGATGTAGGGATCGTAGTCGTCGTCCATGACGTCGAAGTCTTCTTCGGGATCGTCATCGAGACCAAAGAGGTCTTCCTCGATGGGGTCTTCATCGGCATCGTCGGCATCGTCGCTTTCACTGTCCCAGTCCATGTCGTCTTCTTCGATGCCGAAGTCGAGGTCATCGAATTCGTCAGCCATGGCAGGTCCAGCAAGGGCGAGCAGAGCGAGGGACAGCAGGATGCAGCGCATGGAGAACTCCCTTTGGGCGAGCCAAGGTCATGAATCTGTACAGCAGATGCCATGCTAACGCTGTGATCATCCACTGCTTTACGCTTTATTGACATATCGTGACATTCGATACGGGACCGTTAGACACGGGAAACCAGGAGATCTCACCGCAAGGTGTGGTAAATCGCGAAAAACACGAAGCACACAGGGACCATCCTTGCGAAAACACCACTTCTTCCTGGGCTGCACCATTTTGCTGGGCTGCCATCCGACACCGGTGGACAGCTCCCCTCCCCTGACGGACACCCAGCAGGACACCGCTGAACCCTCGACCTGCGATCCCGATGGAGATCACATCGACGCTTCGTTGCTAGACCTGGCCCAAGATTGGATCGCCTCCGAGCGCAACTTCATCGACAGCTTCCAGGTACGGCACTGCGGCCAGGACGTCGTGACCAGGTACTACAACGGGTACGACGCGGAGACGCTCCACGAGCTGCAGTCGGCCACCAAGACCTACAGCGCCGTGTTGGTGGGCATCGCCATCGATCAGGGCCACATCGCTGGCGTGCAACAGCCCCTCGCCGAGCTGCTGCCGGATCACGCCCACCTGCTCACGGGTCAAAAATCCGACCTCACTCTCGAGCACGCCCTGACCATGACCACCGGGCTGCACTGGGTGGACTTCGGCGTTGACAACTCCTTCGACCGCATCGCCCAGGCCAGCGACTCGGTGGCCTTCATCCTCGGCGAACCCCTGGACAGCAGCCCAGGCCAAACCTTCTTCTACAACACCGGCAGCTCCCACCTGCTGTCCGCCATCGTCCAGGCCACCACCGGCATGAACGCCGCCGCCTACGCAGAAGAGCAGCTGTTCGAGCCCCTGGGCATCCAGCGCTACACCTGGCCGGCCCTGGCGGACGGCGTCAACCAGGGTGGCTGGGGCATGGAGATGCTGCCCGCCGACTTCGCCAAGCTTGGGCAGCTGATGCTGGACGAAGGTGTCTGGGAAGGCGAACGCCTGGTGAGCCAGGCCTTCATCGATGCTGCCACAGCTCCCCAGGTGGACAATGGGTACGGCGGCTCCTACGGCTACCAGATGTGGATCGAGACCAATATGTTCGACGAGGACGACCTGGCTGCGGCCAGGGGCTACGGCGGCCAGGACTGCTTCGTGCTCGAGGGGCTCGACATGGTCGCGGCCTTCACCGGCGACATCATGCATCCCGCAGAGATGGCCGAAGACGTCGTGGCCATCATGAACAGCTGGGTGTTTCCGTCCCACGTGGGCAACAGGCACTAGGCTTGCGCATGATCCTGCCCGGCCTGCGGCGCATCCTGAGTCACAGCTGCGCCGTGCTGGTGCTGCTGGCCGCCACCATCGCTGCCTGCTGGCCGTGGTGCATGCCGGGGGGCGAGCTGTTCGGGCAGCGGGACACCGCGTTTACCGTGCTCGCCAGCCGCCACCTGCAGCAGGCGCTGCTGGGCCAGCACAACTGGACCCAAGGCCCCCTGGGCTGGCCCGCCCCCTGGTCCGTCACCCAGGCAGACTTCACGGCGGGTCAAGGGCTGCTGGCATGGCCCATCGAGCTACTGGGCGTCGAACCCTTCGCGGCCATGAACGTGGTGGCGTTCCTGGGGGTCTTCCTCACCGCTTGGTGCGCCCACCGCCTGATGCTGGCCCTCACAGGGCCCGGCTCCCACACCTGGGTCGCTGGGGTGGCGGCAGCCTGCCATCCACTTCACCTGGCCCACGCCCAACACGTGAACCTGGTCCACCACGAGTGGATGGTGTTGGGCGCCCTGCTCATGGGCTGGGGCCTGGTCGATCGCAGACCATGGATCGCGTTCGCCGGCGGGCTGGCGTTGCTCGTGGCCCCGTGGTTCGGCCTGTACATGGGGATGCAGGCGGTCATGGTGGGAGGGGTGGTGCTGATGGTCGCCGCCCTGGCCCGCATCGGTGACCGCCGTAGCTGGCTGGCCCTGGGGGGCGGGCTGCTCTTGGGTGGCCTGGCCTATGCACCCGTCTTGGCCACCTACGCCCGGGTGGGCTTCCTCTTCGACGTCTTCACCGATCCGGCTTCTTTGGCAGCCTGGTCCTGGGACCCCGCGACCACCCTGACCCCCATCCAGCGGGCGCCCCTGCACCGCTGGCTGTTCGGCCTCGAGGAAGCCCGTAGCGGCCACGCCAACAACCCCGCCAACCCCGGCTACCTGATGTTCTCCCTGGCGGTGGTAGGGCTCGCTGCCCTCCGGGCCCTGCCGGGCCGGCGCTGGGCCTGGGGCGTGGTCGTCGGCGTGGTGCTCGCCGCTGCACTGCTGGCCGTGGGTCCTACCCTGGTGTGGAACGGCGAGGTCACCAGCCTCCCCGGCCCCTACCGGCTGCTGGACTGGATTCCTGGTTTCTACGGGCTCAAGGATCCCAAGCGCTGGCTGGGGGTGAGCTTCACCGCCCTGGGCCTGCTGTCCGGGGCTGGCGCATGGTGGATCAGCAGCAAGACCCGGCGCTGGGGCCCCATCCCCGCCTGGGTCATCGGTGGACTGCTAGTAGTGATGTTGGTGGCCGAGCGGGCCACCCCGCGCACTGGCAAGCCCGAACTTCTTCGCCTGCACCAGGTCTACCTCGAGCTGGACACGCTCACCGGCCCCGGTCCGCTCTGGGACAACGCGCTGTCCCTTTCCAACAACGAGCGCAGCTGCCACTGCAGCTCGGCCCGGGCGTACCGTGCGGCCCTGTACCACGGCCGCCCCCTGGTGAGCGGCACCGCAGCCCGAGGCACCGGCACCAGCCGCGCACTGCAGGCCGTTCTCAAGACCTGGCCGTCCCCCGCATCCATCGAGCTGCTGCGCGCCATCGGCGCCCACGCAGTGCTGGACCACACGTCCTCGCTCCCTCTGGCGGACCCCCGCGTGAGCTGCAGGACCGTCGATGAGCACAGCCTCTGCGTTTTGCAGCCCCGCCTGGCGCTCCCGGATCCCGGATCGGTACACACCGAAGCGCGGGGACCCATCGTCGGACTGCGCTGGCCTGAGTCCCACGACAGCCCCATGGTGGTGCGCTGCGGCGCCGAGACACAGCTGGCGTCGGCCGAGGTGTGGGCTGCGCTGACGGACATGCGCCTGGGGGCCGACACCCCATGGCTCGACCTGTTCCTCGACGAGCCCTGCCACGGCAGCGTGCACGCTGATCCGACGGGCTGGATTCCGCTGTACGCCGACGACGATGCCCCGCCGTGGCCCACCCCTTGGCGAGGCACGGGTGAAGGCATGCAGCAGTCCATCGAGGACGTCCCCTCATCCCGGGCCAACGCCAAGGGACCGGGCGAGCACAAAGGGAGAGGCCCACAACGGGGCCCGCACCCCGGTGGAAA
>Ga0307987_1001866_pt1 | contig 11323 bp, 5 predicted proteins | sample EllFjometagen181_FD_203157 | JGI IMG/M metagenome (GOLD analysis project Ga0307987, IMG submission 203157) | Marine microbial communities from Ellis Fjord, Antarctic Ocean - #181 | ecosystem: Environmental > Aquatic > Marine > Unclassified | place: Southern Ocean | collected 2014-10-08 | reverse complement strand
CAACCTGACTCTTTTAAAGGAAATCACAGACGATCTTGAGAGTCTCGAGGATGTACGGGAGGTAAAAAGCCTTGGCAATGTGGATGATACAATCGGAGAAAATGATTTTTTTATTGTTCAAAAATTTCTCGAAACAATCCCAGACAATAAAGCCGATCTTGAAAAATTAAGAAAAACTGCCCTGGCTAATCCTCTATATAATAAAAATTTTATTTCATCTGATGGGAAAACAGCGGCAATTATTCTCTCAGTTTATGACAAGCCAGATGATTCAGGTTATAGAAAAAGACTTGTTGGTAGCTGTGATAAAATTCTTGATAAGTACGTGGATCGAACAGGCGAAGTTTATAAGGCCGGGTGGACAACAACAAATTTATATTTAAGCCAGTATATGAAAAAGGACATAGCAACCTTTATCCCCATTACCTACATTTTTATCACCCTGGCGATCTTTCTTTTTTTCCGGAATATCTGGCTTACTCTTGTTGCGCTACTGAACATATCCATATGCATGGGTTCAACCATGGGATTGTTTCCTCTTTTTAATATTACCCTAAATAATGTTACAACAATAGTCCCGCCTGTTGTAATGGCATTGGCTCTTTGCGATACAGTTCACATTTTTTCCCATCTGAACAAAGATCTTTTAAACAGGTTTGCAACAAAGGAAAAAGCGCTGGCCCATGCTTTAAAAAAAGTTTTTATGCCCTGCTTTCTAACAACTCTCACAACATCAATTGGATTTATTTCACTATATTTAAGTGACATTCCTCCTATAAAGGATTTTGCTCTTGTTGCATCCTGCGGGATGATTTTTGAGTTTTTCTTTTCATTTGTATTTTTGCCTCCCATACTTCTTATGTTTCATGAAAACAAAATATTCCAGGACATACAAAACCAAAACAAAATAAACTCGATTCTTAGAAAAACAGCAGACTTTGTTGTCAATCATTTTAAACGGATCTGCTGGGTCGGGGTTTTTATTATTATAGCCTCTTTTTGGTTTTCTTCCTTGATAACAGTTGAAACCAATCTTCTTGATTATTTTAAAAAGAAAAGTGTGGTCCGGTTATCAACTGATTTTGTTGAACACAATCTGGCAGGTATTGGAACTTTAGATATTTCCCTTAGCGCAGATCAGGAGGATATTTTTAAAAATCCTGATAAATTAAAAGTTATTGAAAAGATTCAAATCTATATAAACAGTCTTGATGGAGTCGACAAGACGCTTTCTTTTGCTGATTTTATAAAGGATATGAATCAATCCTTTCATAATGAAAAGACTGAATATTTAAGTATTCCTGATTCAAAAGCGCTTATCTCTCAATATCTTCTCATGTATGACTCGGATGATATCAATGATTTTGTAAATGAATCATTTGACCATGCTAAAATTTCTGTCAGGCTGTCAGAGCACTCAACCAGAACACAGGAAATTATTATTAATAAAATTGCTGAATTTATTGATACTCTTCAAACCAATGAGATGAAAATCAAGATTACAGGAAGAGCGCTTCAGGATGTAAATACAATAGATTCTCTTGTAAAAGGGCAGATTTACAGTCTTTCTGCTGCTGCCATGCTTATTATGATCATAATGTTTTTTGTTTTAAGGTCATTTTCAATGGGCTGCATAAGCATAATTCCAAATCTTTTTCCAATATTGCTTAATTTCGGAATTATGGGGCTGTTTAAAATTCCTTTAAATACTGCAACCGCCTTGATTGCAGCTGTTGCCATTGGCATTGCTGTGGATGACACCATCCATTTTCTTTCTGAGTTTAAACTAAACCTTTCAAAGGGGAATGATATTAAAGAATCTGTTATTAGATCAATTAAGTTTAAAGGCAAAGCCATTTTACTCTCTTCCCTGATTTTATGTATTGGATTTGGCGTTATGATATTCAGTCAGTTTGTACCCACAATCAATTTTGGAGTTCTTAGCGCAATTATCATGATAACTGCAGTTATTGGAGATATTCTGATTCTTCCTTCTGTAGCACTTTTTTTGTCTGGTATGGGAGTTAAGTTCTACAAAGATAAGGAGATAACAAATGGGGCCTGATTCCATGTTTAAAAAACTTAAAAATTTTGGGATTACAAATAAGGAAGAATATTTTTCCCAGGCATTCGCCAGAAATATTGGCATTTTAACCCTAGAAGAACAGAAAAAACTTTCTGAAACCACCGTTGCAATTCCCGGAATGGGTGGAGTAGGGGGGATTCATCTGGTCACCCTTGTCAGAACCGGTATCGGCAAATTCCACATCGCAGATTTTGATATATATGAGCCTGCCAATATCAATCGCCAGTTCGGAGCCAGGGTCCCTGATTTTGGGAGACCTAAACTTGAAGTCATGAAAGAACAGGCACTTTCCATTAATCCATACCTTGAATTTTCCCTTTTCGAAGATGGGATAAATGAATCAAATATTGACAGGTTCCTTGATGGAGTGGATGTGGTTATAGACGGGCTTGATTTTTTTAAATTTGAAATAAGAAGAATACTTTTTAAAAAGGCTGCTGAAAAAGGTATCCATGTTATCACAGCCGGTCCCATGGGTTACAGTTCTGCCATGCTCATCTTCTCACCCAATGGCATGGGTTTTGATGAATATTTCAATATCAGGGAGGAAATGGAAGAAAAGGATAAATATCTTTCATTTGCCCTGGGTCTTGCCCCTAGACCAACTCATATAAAATACATGGATCTAAAAAAAGTGGATCTTGATTCCAAGGCAGGACCTTCATTAAATATCGCATGTCAGATCTGTTCAGGCATGGCAGCCACGGAAGCCTTAAAGATTATTTTGAACAAAGGGATAGTAAAACCTGTTCCCAATTATTTTCAATATGATCCTTATCTGCAGATATTTCGTAAAGGCCATCTTTTTATGGGCAATCGAAACCCCTTGCAGAAGATCAAGATGCAGGTTGTGAAATTCCTTTTAGACCGAAATACAAAGGTGATTAAACCTGAAGTTCCTGTAAAGCCTGCTATAAAATTAATGCCTGGTGATGATATCCCTGAACCTGTAATGGATTATTTAATAAAAGCAGGGATACAGGCACCTTCCGGCGACAACTGCCAGCCCTGGAATTTTGCCAGAAAAAAAAATCAGATAGATCTCTATCTTAATAAAGAAAAAGATTTGTCATTTTTTAATGTTAATCAGATTGCCTCACTTATTTCATGCGGAGCAGTACTTGAGAACATGAAAATTACAGCTTCCTCTTTTGGTATTGATTCTAAAATTGAATATATAACGGATAAAAAAGATAGTGATCTAAAGGCTTCTGTTAAATTAATTATAGATAAGTCCAAAAAAGATGAATTATCCGATTTTATATGGGAAAGACATACCAATAGAAAGTTTTATAAAAAGACACCTGCTTCATCCTCAGTTCTTCAGTCAATGGAATCAAGTATCAATATGATTCCCGGAGCAAAACTTCATTTCATAACCAAAAAAGATGATTTGAAAAAGCTTGCCAAAATTATCTATCAGGTTGACCGTATTCGTACAGAGCATAGACCGCTCCACGAACATCTAATGAAAATGATCAGGTTTACTGATAAAGAGGCTTTCGAGAAAAGAGACGGACTCCCTTTGAAAAACCTTGAAGCGGGCCTTGCTGGAGAACTGTTTTTAAAAGCAACAAAGCCTTGGTCAGTTATGAATATTGTCAACAAAATCGGGATTGGTCGAATGGTGGCACTTCATTCCTATCAAGGAATTGTAAATTCGTCAGGAATAGCACTTCTTACCATTGATGGAATGGATGATAAGGCTTTCATTAAAGGAGGGCAGGCGCTGGAACGTGTCTGGCTTACAATTTCATCCCTTGGGCTTGTTATGCAGCCCATGACAGCTATTACACTATTCTATTTGCGATGGGCATTGATTGGGAAAAGTGATTTTCAAACGAGGCACCAGGAGGTGATTCAAAATTTGCAATTCAGGTATGAAAAACTTTTTCCAGCACTCAGGGAAAATTTTACTGGACAGGTTATGCTTCTTAGATTTGGTTTTGCTGATGATATTAGCTACAGAACTTTGAGGGTTGAAAACAGGTAAAATTTTTATTTAATTGAACTTGATACTAAAAAACCGGTGAAGGATTAAATTTCTCCACCGGTTTTTTTTACGTCTTTAAATATTGTTAGTCGTTAGCTGTTTTTTCTTCTTCCAATTCCAGCGAAGCCCAAAAGACCAAGACCGAAAAGGAGCATTGTGGTAGGCTCAGGTACGACATTGAATTCTATAGTACCATCTGTCTCGACAGCAACAAGAAAATCATATTCACCGCTTGCTTGAAATAGATTACTTTCAACAGCATCCTGAACCTCGGTTAAGAATGCTGATTCGTCATTAGGATTTTCTTCATTAGAAGTATTGACAGACATTTGTACAAAAATATTGCTCGGGAGGACGACATCATGAAAATCTATACCTCCTTCAAAGAAAAAGATATCTGGATTAATGTCGTCACTGAGGGCCCAAATATCAATGCTTTCAGATGTAGCTTGGCCTAATCCCTGAAGAGCTCCTGTACCATTTGTCAACTCAAAGGTTGCGACATTCGTTCCGTCATTTGATTCATAAAAGAAAGTATTATCGACGGGGGCAGCTTCTGCACTATAACTCCACTCTCTAGAATCATCAAGATAAACATCCATTATTCCAGTACTAAAACCAAAAGCATGGTTAGTAAGCACTGTACCTCCGGCGGTAACTTCATAGTCGACAGAGAAATTACCTGTTGCAGATAACAGATACGTCATTTCGACATTTAAAGCGCCACCATCAAGTACCGTGAGATATCCGCCAGCTAGCTCTTCAAAAGTACCAGAAAATGATCCAGTGTCTCCTAAAGCTAATCCATCAGCCTCAATCCCTGAAAGTGTATCGAGACTAAGAGCGACGGCACCATAACCAGTTTCCCCTACTTCATCGCTATAGCCAAAATCGAGACCGTTACCATCGAGATCGATACCGAAGTTCAGAGCGTAGGCACTACCAGAGAACATTACTAAAAACGCTGAGATTAGTAAAAACTTTAAAAATTTCATCATAAAATTCCTTTTTTAAAAATTAAAATTAAAATTAACTACTTAACTACTTAACTACTTAACTACAGGAAGGTTATAATGCAATGACAGTGCCAACGGGTTGTGGTATGTAGGCAATAATTTAATTATAATAATATTTATAAAAAAATCTATAAGATTTCAATTGGTTAAAAATCAATGGAATATCATTCTTGAAATTTTTTTGAAAAATAGTCATTTCGTAAATTTCTAAAAACATGGGAGTGTGTAAAATTTACCACAATATGTGAAAAAAAATACATAACTTGTGATATATTTCTCCTAATGGTGAACTGGGCTCTAAGGGCCCTATATACGTAATGAGATATTTGAGTCTGTGTTTTGTTGCTTTGGTTCTCCAAAATTGAAAAGGAGAAAGCAAGGATGATTCGCCCAAAAAATATACAGGAATTGATTTAAAGTGTCCTTGATCAAAAGACTGATAAGGGATGTCGAATTTAGGATTAAAATTTCTGAGTTGTTCTGTCGACCAACTGTAAAATGAATACCAACCATCATTTGCGGTTATAGTTAAAACCGGTATGAAATATCTAAAAAGAAAAGATCATTGTCCTTAAAGTGTCCAAACCATGTATCCTTATCCCCTGAGAAAAGACTGGCTCCAAAAAGACACTCAAGATTTTTAATGTAGGTGTATTTCAGATAGGGAGACAGATACCCTGCGGTGTTATTAAGATTTATATTATATTTCAGGCCGGCTTGAAGCCAATCAGAAATAATATCCGTTCTGATTTCTCCAAGAAGGGAAAGAGTGTCCTGCTCAAAATAGAGAATTTCAGACGAATAATTGGCTATATACCTGTGGGCAAACTGTAAGTTAAGATATGTGTTCTTGGCGGTTGTATAGTCAGCGCCGATAACATAGGTAAAAGTAGGTTTTCTTGTCGAGGTAAGAGAAGAGGTCAAAAATGATTCATTTTCCTGCCAGGCAGCTTCGCCCCTGACTCCGAAATCAGCAAGGGTGGTTTCAAATTCAAGGCCTGCAATGTTGGTTCTTTTAAATTCAACTTCAATATTTTCATTGGGCATTAAATTTTCATTGGGCATCAAGGTCGCAGAGTCCAAAAGGGAGGCCAGGTCCTCGGGTGAAAAATCTCCGCTGACATTGATATTCTTAACAGGAAAACTTTTAAAATAGGGAGTATCTTCTATCGTGTTGTGAAAGGTTAACCCCAGGTCAATATTTTTGAATGATGTGGTGAGTCTTAAGGCAAACTCAGCTTCTGTGTCCGGGATAGTTTCATTGACGCTTATATTTTCAAAGTAGGTCTTCAGGGGAGGAGAAACAGCGGAATTCTCAATTTCCTTTTTCATGTGTCCGAATATAGACCAGTTGGTTCCAAAGTAATCTATTCTGGATTCTTCAAAGAATGGAATAAAAGTCCCTTCTATATTAAAGTTATCAAAAAACAGATTCAAATCAGCCATCCAGATCGGAATTTTTCTTTCTTCATAATCAGGAAGAATAAATTCCCGCAGATCTTGTGGATTAAGTGTATCAACCGGGCTGAATTGGTCGGTTTTTCCCCAGCGGATGAACTGTTTACCAATGGAAAAACCATAATTTTTTTCTATCGATTGCCATTTTGCTTCGTAAAGGTCCAGATCGTATTCGTCAGTTTCATCTTCAGGTCCAAAGTACAGATAATCAGATAAAACTGACAGGGTGAGCATATTTTTATATTTGGTTTCCACAATTATCCGGTTTCGAAGGCTGGTATTGTTTTCAACTGCATCATCTTCTTTTATTTGAAGAGTGGTCCTTACCTGCAAGATACCTGATATGGAAAAATCTGACTTTTTGTCTTGTTTGCCTGTTTCGTCAAAAATATTATCCGCTACAGTATCGTCAAATAATAAAATAGGTCCCTTGGATTCAGGGGATTCGGTCTTTGTTTTGTCCTCGTTGTATTTTGCAGCTGAGGCTTCAAATAATGGGTCTGGGATCTGGTTGTTAGTTCCGTTGATCTCAGAGAATGTTGATGTGGGTTGTAAATGTAAATCTGGAAGTTCCTCATTTTGAATCGGAGCCACCACAATTTTGACGGTTGGTTTTTTATGGACCGTTTCCTGTATGATTTTGTAGTCGTATTGTATATCCTCCTCGATATCAAGGACAATTCTTGTTGTATTTTTTGTATTCTGGCCTATGCGAATATTCTTTACTGCCTCACCTTTAGTTTTGCGACTGATGTTTACCTGGGGTACAAAGGTGTCTTTAATATCAACAACAATCCGTTCCGGGTTATGGAGTGCATAATATTTAATTTTTGGAGATTTTCCAAGTGGAGATTTTTCAAGGAAAACAATGACTATATCTTGGTGGATCTGTTTGTCAAATCTAAAACTTTTTACCCGGTTGGAGGGAAGGGCGGAAGAAACTGCCGGCAGCAATAGAAGTACTGAAAGACCAAAGAAGAAAAGAAGTGTGCTTGTTATACGGGGTTCTGCCTTTATCATTACAATTTCCTTTGTATACGTTTTTTACTAAGGACAGCAATAACGATGCCATATCAATAATTTTCAAGGCTTTTTTTGGATATTTGCTCCTGATCAATATCAGTATTGTAGGTGATTTTTTCAAGCTTTATATAGGTTTTATGCCCTTTTTCAAGATTTTCCATACTCGTGGTCAACTCTGTCCAGATACCCTGGATTTGTTCCAGTTTTAAAACCTTGTATGTTTTGATGTGGTTTCCCTTTTTGTCATAGTATTTGACAAATAAGGGCACTATTGATTGTTTTGAGATCAAGCTATAGGTAAGGCTATACTGAGTATCAGTCCCTTTTTGAGGCCTGGTTTCCAGCATATAACAATCCAAATTGCCGACTAGTTTAGATCCTACAATTTCATAGGTATAATCGTCAACAGAATGACGCTCCATGTCTTCATAGGTAAAATCACTGTTTACAAATCGTTGTGATTTCTGGGAACTGACAATCCTTCTGGTTCTTCTCAAGGCAGGCAGATATAGAAATTGTTCTGTTTCCCACCCCGGTTTTTCAATGGTCAGAAACCCGGTTCCATCAATATCGGCAGGAGCAGTGAATTGGATGATCTGTCGTTCAAGGCCTTCTTCCAGCAATCGTTTGCTGCTGAACTGTCTTGTTCTCTTGTTGCCGCTTTTACTGATAAGCACCATCTGTGCAGTAGAAACGGAGTTATTCCCCCTGTCCCTGTCAAATACTTTTTGGGCAAGCTCTTTTCCAGTCATCTCTTGTGCGTTGGCGTAAAAAGAAGAAGTGACCAATACTATAATGATATATCCAAGTGTTTTAAGGCTTTTCATCATCATCCTTTGTTTAATTCTTCAAGAAGGGTCTTGGCTTTTTCCGAACCCGGGAAGTTTTGATTAATCTCCAATGCCCTTGAAAATTCTTTTCTGGCAAGTTCAATGTTTCCTTTTTTATTATATGCAAGCCCGAGATGATAGTGGACTATGGGGTTATCAGGGATTTTTTTTAGAGCGTCAATAAATTCATTTACCGCATTGCCATAGAGCTCTTTTTTATAGTAGACAAGTCCTAAGGTATCCATAATCCAGGGATCTTCAGGAAAATGCTCTTTTGCTTTCTTTGCATATTTTAAAGCTTCATCATATTTTTCAGTCCTTTCTACCAGGTGGTAGGCAAGATTGTTGGCTGCTGCTGCAAATTCTGGATTGATTTCAAGGGCTTTTCTATAATGCTCTTCTGCTCTGGCATAATCTTTTTCAACTTCATAAATGGTGCCCAGCAACATGTGGGGGGGGGCAAGGTTCGGGTTTTTATCAAGGATTATTGTGTATTGTTCTTTTGCATTGTCCAGCTCTTTTTGTGCAAGAAAGATTTTGGCAAGGGAATCATAGGGTGGCAAATAATCCGGGTCTGTTTCAATGGCTTTGTTAAAGGATGTTTTGGCCTCATCCAGTTTTTTTTCAGCCAGAAATACAGTTGCCTGGACAGTATACACAAGGGCCTGGATACGTTTATTGTCTTTGGCAATTTTCAGCTGCTGACGGCAGAGGTCATGGGCTTTTTCAATCTTTTTCAGGGCAAGGCTGTTTCTCACCCTTAATTTGAATACGTCTATAAGTTGGTTATTTAGGGAAAAAGCTTTTTCAAGCAAATCTTCGGCTTTTTCATATTGTTTTAAACCTGATTTCAAATAGGCCAGGCGATAATAACCTTCAGGCTTGTCCTTGCTTGTTTCTATGATTTTTTCATAGTCTTGTTCAGCTTCTTTGAATTTTCCAAGGCTAATATAGGAATTGGCCCTTATCATAAGGGCTCTTTGCGTGGAGGCGTTTAATTTTAAAACTTCAGAGGCCTGGTTAACAGCAAGTTCAAAGGATCTCTGGTGAAGATAGATATCTGCAAGAAGAAGGCGGGCTTTCAAATATCCGGGATTCAGTTCCACAGCCTTTGATACAGAAGCGGCTGCCCGTTCAGTGTTGCCAAGTCCTATATGGCACAGGCCTTTGAAGTAATATACCCTTGGGGCATTGGATTCTTCCTTTTCAAGATCGGATAATAACGGTAGGGCTTTTTCAAACTCTTTTTTAAATATATGGATTTCGCTCTGGAGCATTGCTGCTGGAAAAAACTTGGGCCTTTGTTCAAGGATTTCCGATATAAGTTTTTGAGCTGCATCTATATTTTTGTTTTTATACTGGAACCTTGCATGGGTCTGGTGTGCAGTTATGTCTTCAGGATCAATGCTGACTGCTTTTTCATATATTTCCAGGGCTTTTTCTTTTTTTCCAGTAACATCGTAAAACCTTGCAAGGATTAGATAGGTTTTAATCGCATTTGGTGCTGTTTCCACAGCCTTTTTGTAAGCCTCTTCTGCAAGGACTATTTTTCGCAGCTTTAAATAGAAATTTCCCAGAACCATCTGGTGGTCTGGATTGTCAGGGTTCTCCTGTGCTGAAAGCTTGAGCTGTTCCTCAGCTTTTAGCAGGTCTTTCCGGCTGATATAAAAACTGAAAAGAGCAAGTCTAGGTTGGGTAGCATTGGGAGCTGCAGTCACAGCTTTCAGCAGTAGTGCTTCTGCCTGGTCAAACTCTTTTTTAAAGCTTTTAAGCCTGGCAAGTCCCTGGAGGGAGGGTATATGGTCCTCTTTAAGTTCAAGTATTTTCTCAAAGATATTTGCTGATGTTTCAAATTCCTTTTGACTGGTCAGGACCTGGGCTTTTAAGTAAAGGGCATCAATATTGTTTTTGTCCTGTTCCAGGACCTTTTCTATCCTTGCCTTTGCTTCATTTTGCTTTTTGCCTAACAAATAAAATTTTGCCAGATTGATCAGGGCCTGGATATTGTCTGGAGAGATTTTTTCCACTTGGGAGTAAGCGCCAAAGGCCTGCCTGGCCTGGCCAAGTTCCATCATTGTATCGCCAAGTTTGAGTAGGGCATCTACATAGCGGTTGTCTATCTGGATGGCATTTTTAAACTCAATTTCAGCTTTTTTGAACTCTTTTGCCTCAAAATATTCGTTCCCCTTGTTAAAATGACTTAATTTTTTATCTTCTTTATTTGAACACCCCATAACAGAAATAAACAGAATAAGGGTTATAGAAAGGAGTTTTAAACTAGCTTGCATCAATCGCCTCCGGATACATTAAAAGAGTGGACATATCTTTTCATTTTGTGATAGTTCATTTGATACTGGTTACTAATATTACGCGACGTTGATATTTGTCAATTAAAAATTCATATATTACAGGGTGTCTGTTGTTTAAATATACTTTACTGATATTATCCATATTTTTGTTGTGCGTGATTCCCGACAGATCATATCCCTGGTTTTCTTCTACAGAGGGTTCAAAAAATCTTGGATTTATAAGGGACGCTTCTATTTCTGACCTTTCATCGAGAACCTATGTGCTCCATTACAATACTCCAGGAGACGGCAAAGAGATTGCCATTTTCCCGGACTCCGGTAACAATGCGGCTGTATTCGCAGACCGTATGGATATTGATATCCCTTTGAGCATTCTTTCAAAAGAAGCGATTAACCCTGAAGAATCCCTGGATCGACTGCTTGCGGCCAATTTGAGAATTCAAAATATTCTGGATGAATACCTGGCCTTCAGGAAAAGAACCGATCTTTTGTTAAAGGACCTCAGGATTCCCTATCTTGAAAAACAAGATAAAGTTAATGCAAAAGGTTCCATAGCAGGTAAGGGAGGGGAGGGGGAAAAACTTAAAAAGGATATTGAAAATATTATC
>Ga0307987_1001865_pt1 | contig 11326 bp, 6 predicted proteins | sample EllFjometagen181_FD_203157 | JGI IMG/M metagenome (GOLD analysis project Ga0307987, IMG submission 203157) | Marine microbial communities from Ellis Fjord, Antarctic Ocean - #181 | ecosystem: Environmental > Aquatic > Marine > Unclassified | place: Southern Ocean | collected 2014-10-08 | reverse complement strand
AGCGCGGTGAGTGTCGGCTACTACAGCAAGGACAACGGCGCAACCTGGGAAACCATCACAATTCCCTACACCCGCGAAGGAGCGTCGTTGGTGGACTTCGACTTCCAGCACTTCCGGGAGACGGGCAATCCCAGAATCTCCGTCTTCTTTGAGAAGGCGGGAGTGATCGAGGTCTGGACAATCCGGCTGAGACCTTAGCCTGGGTTACTCATGCGTTTCGTCGAGAGAACGCGTAGTGTGCTGTGGATCAGCCCGTTGCGCCAGGTTGCCGGGCGCAGGCGTGTTGGAACCCGTCAAGGTCGGCGTTCTGGCACAACGGGCTGAGATGCAGTACAATCCGAGTTCGCAGTAGATTCGCATGAATAATCCAGGCTAGTGGTCCTACCGGCGGAATCCCTTGGGTTCGGGCATGAACCGCGCCATCAGAGCCACGCTGCCAAACCCGGCCAGAGCGATGACGATGGCAGCAGGGCCCAGCGCAAGGCATTGGCCGATCCCCCCAACCGCAGATGGTCCGAGCATTCCTCCCGTGTCGGTGATGACCCGCCAGAGACCAAGGAACGGGCCGGCATCCTTTCCCTTTGGGGCCAGATCCGAACCGACCGTCATGTTGATCCCCGACCCCAGGCCGTTCCCGATGCCGATCACCACCACGGCGACCACGAATCCGGCCACGCTCCCACCATAGGCCGCCAGCGCCAGAATGCCGCACGAGAAGAAGCCGATGCAGCATGCCAGCGACCACTTGCGTCCCTTCTTGTCACTGATGTACCCACTCAAGGGGAAGAGCAGCGTGTCAACGGCAGCGCCAGCGCTGACGATCATGCCGATTTTCGCGGGGGTCAGGCCCATGTCACGGCCCCACAGAGGCAAGAGGACATTGCGGGACGTGCGCAGCAGGGCCAGCATCAGCAGTGTGCCGCCAGCAGGAAGCAGCACCCGCCAGTTCTCCCGCAGCAAGCGGCGGACGCCGCTCAGGACCCGCTCTTCTGGCGGTGCCGCAGCGACCTGTCGACGCGGCCCAAGCCAGCTGAAGAGAGCGCAGGACAAGACCAACAGCCCGGCATAGCACCACAGAACAGACCGGTACCCGGCCACCTGAACCAAGATGCCGCCAAGCAACGGCGCCGCCACCCTACCCAGGCGCATGCTGCCGCCGAACAACGCCAAGGCCCGACCGCGTGCATGGTCCGGCATGGCGTGACGCATGATCGTCAACTGCGAAATCTGGACCAGCGCCGAACAGAATCCCGCCACGAACAGAAACACGCCAAGCAGCAGCACCCCACGTACCGCGCCAGCGAGCGCAAGAGAAGATCCCATGCCCAGCAACCCGAGGATCATGCTACGCCGGGTGCCCAGCCGCGAAACCAGCAGGCCCGCTGGAAGGTCCGCCGCCAATAGTCCCGCAGACTGGGCAGCCATGACCGCCCCGATGGCGGCCAGCGATGCCTCCATGTCGGCAAGGTAGAGCGGCACAAACGTCCCGCAGAGAGCCGCGCCGAACACCCTCAGGAAGCCAGGCAGGTAGATCCCCAGCGCCAAACGCTTGTACTCGATTTGGGTGTGTTCGGAACCTGCCGTCATCACGCTCTTTTGCTGGATGCCCTCGCTCGGGGAGCGCGTACCGTAGCGTCATACCGGCCGGGATCAACGACGCGGCGCAGGAGGGAGGTCCAGAAGGGGCGGTTGGGGGCAGGTCAAGGCGGGAGGCAGCGCAATGGATTCCTCCATGGGGCAAGCCCATGGCCGGGAGCAGAACGACGCGGACAGGCTTTCAGAACGGGATGTCCCGGTTGGCGGCGGCGCTCGCGGATAGGCTGGCTTCGTAGTTGTCCAGGGCGAGACAGATCTCCCAGTCTGTGCTCTCCCGGAAGTACTCTCTGGCACCGTCCCCGGCAGCGGCCAGATAGCGATGGATTAGATGGCAGTGGGTCTCCACCAGCCGCTGCCAGCGCCTCTTCTTGCGGGGATGGACTCTGGCAATATCGAGGAGGGCCTCCGCGTGTTCGCGAATGCCGAAATCCTCGTGCGCGGTCAACTCGACGAGACGCGCGATGTTCTTCTCGGAGATGTTTCGCTGCTCAACAAAGCCGCACAGCTCGTCGCCAATCTCGATCCGTTCCAGGTCGATCTCCGGCAGCTTCTGACAGTCGCTGCAGACGCACATGCGACGACCGCGACGGGAGAATGCGTCGTTCGGCCGTTGAGAAGCACAGATTCGGCACCATTGCCTCTTTGACATGGCAGCACTGTCCTCGGAATTCTGGCGGGTCTACGGCTTCAGTTCCTCGCGGAGGAAGCGGTAGATGCGGCCGTCCTCGGCCCCGATGATAAGGTCATCGCGACCGTCCCCATCCATGTCGGTGGGCCAGACAGCGGCATTGTGGACGCCGAAACCGAGATATTCGTCACCGAGCTTGATGGGGACGGGACGGGCGAAGACGGGTCGCTGGTTGGTGCCGGTGTTGCGGAGCAGGAAGGGGGTGGATTCGCGGCGGGCGCACTCCTCGCTGAAGAACTGGTGATCGGAACGATTGGTGCCAAAGACGACATCCCAGGTACCATCGCCATCCCAGTCGGTAAGGGCGAACTTGGCACGGCCCCAGAGCCCGGCGGGACCATCGAGTTTCACGGGTTTGCCGTCGCCATAGAGGAACTGGCGCTGTTCGACGATCTCCGTGCTGCCCTTGCGTTCGGGGATGCCCAGGCAGAGGGCGCCACCCCAATCCAGGTGCACGAGGCAGGGCCGGTCGCCTGCTGCGCCGTGCTTGGCGGGGAGAATGGCGGGACGTTGACGCCAGGCCACGCGCAGCTTCGTGCCCTGATGGGTGAATGGCTTCGGCGCCTGCAGGGCGGCGGGAGCATTGGTCCGGGGGAAGAGCAGCATGTCGGCGCGGATGTCGCAGGTAATGAGATCGGGCTTGCCGTCGCCATCCCAATCGCCGACGGTGGGATTGAGATAGCCCCACCGGGACTCATTGGGGCCCTGAATGGAGCCTGAGTAGCCCGCTTGGGAATGGACGGGTTTGCCGTCGACACGCATGTGAACCGGCGCGCCATAGACCATGGGGTCGGCTGTGCCGGGCCAGAAATCCAGCCACCCCGAGGCGTCGCCAGCAACCAGATCCTGAATGCCGTCCCCATCCCAGTCGACCCGGCAGGGAACCGTGAGAGTCTGCATGGCCAGTGCCCCGCCCAGCTGCATGGCGCGCTCCTCGCGGAAGCTGCCAATCTGCTTGCCCCGGAGAATGGAGAGACTGCCGGGGTTGCCGGATATCAGCAGTTCCAGCTGGCCGTCCCGGTCGAGGTCGCGCACATCGATGGCATGGGGATGGTAGACATAGCGCAGTCGCGCACCGTCCGCCAGAAACGGCCGGGCCGGGCCGCAGCGGATGGCATCCCCGTCAACGGTCGCGGGCACAGCCAGCATCTGATCCATATTCCCGACCAGCACCAACCATGGGCTGCCCTTGAGGACCAGCCACGCGGCGCGGGGCGCGCTGTAGCCCTTCCATTGGAGGGGGAACTCGGTCTCGCCCTGGTAGATCGGCAGGGGTTTGCCGAAGGCCAGAGCCCCCTTGTCGTCGCGTTCGCCTCGCGCCCAGAGCACGATGTACCGCCCCTCGTAACCCAGCCATTGGCCGTTGACGCTGTAGCCCTTGCCCTTGCCGGAGCTCGGCAGGACTTCCCCGCCCCAGAATCCCTTGGGTGAATCCGGGGCGTAGGACGCCCCCTTGTGCCCCCTGACCATGAGCAGGTCCACCGTGCCGTCGCGATCCACGTCCTGAACGGCCGTCAGATAGGCATGGTAGGCGGCCCTGAACCCCGTGCCAGCGCAGAGGATCGGGTCCATGGCCGTGAAGGTGGGGGCACCGGGCTTGCCGGTATTGCGATGGCGAAGAAGCTGGTCCCCAAACGGGGTGCCCTTGCCAGTGGAGAGGAGGTCAAAGCCACCGTCGGACCGGGGCAGCCGGTAGTAGGGGGGATGGGGGAGTTTGACCCCGGCAGCCAGTTCCGTTGCCGGCGTTCCCGGAGCGTAGTTCCCGGGGGAAAGCTCGCGATGGATGGCGGGATGGCCGTTGAAGTTCAGGCCCCAGCTCAGCAGATCGTGCCGCCCAGCACCGAACCACGGCAAGGCCAGCATCTGCGCGCTCAGGCCCGCCACCAACGGCGCGGATGCGTCCTTGGCCACGCGCAGTTCACGACCGGGGTAAGCCGGGTTCGGAAGGCGCCTGGAATAGCTGTCGAAGGAGACCATCTCCGCCCGTTTTGCAGAGGGCACAAGGGCCGCCACCTCCGTGTCCGAGAGAGCGCGGTCCCAAACCGTGGCCTCGTCCAGATCCCCGAAGAAGGTCCGGCTGGCGACGTTCCCCACCCGAACGGCCACCAGGGGCTGCGCGCAACGGTGGAGAGAAACCGTGATCTCGCGCACGCCGTTGACATAGAACACGATCTCTCCCCCGCGGCGGACAGCCGCCGCGTGGATCCACTTGCCCTCGGGCAGTTCATGCCAGCCGCTGGCGGCGCCCCACTGCCCTTTGTGGTTCACGGCCAACTGCAGACGCCGCTGACACACCCGGAACACGATGGGAGTGAAGTCCTCGGCATCGTACAACGCGATCAGCGTAGGGGGGACTCGCTTGCCGAAGCCGGACGGGGTCTCCTCCAGCCACTCCTTGGCCCGCAGCCAGACGGCCAGCGTGTAATCGCCGGTCAGCTCCTGGGCCAGGGGCTCCCGGGGCGGGTAAGCGACATCGCCGTAGCGAAAGTACTTCCCTGCCACGCCATCCACAGCCTCGCGCCGCTCCACGCCCTTCGGCACCTCGCCGTCCTCGAACGACTGCCGAAAGAGAGGGACGTCCGGGGCCGCAGCCAGCACCGAAAGGCCGATGGGGAGGAGGAGCCAATGGGATCGCATGTGGGGGCCTCTTGGTGTGGCTATGGCGTGCCAAAAGCCTTGAGATTCTTGACGATGACGGTCGCGGTCTGCTTCGGCTTCTCCGCGAACACGCGGAAGGCGATGATGTTCCCCGAGTCCAGGGCAAAGCCAGGCTTGCCGCCGTAGGACTTGCCAAACACCACCTGGATCGTCTGGCTCTCGCCGGGCTTGAGGATGACCTTCTCGACGTTCCATGGCTCCTTGCGCCAATCGCCCAGGTTGTCCACTCGCAGGCAGACCGTGACTTTGCTTTGCCCCGTGTTCGTGACCTCGACCTGCGCGCCGGCGAACGCCGACAGATCCCAGCCGCCCTTGGTCACTGGCACGGTGAAGGTAGGGTAGTTCGTGCCGGCAGGGAACGTGACTTGCAACACCTTGCTCGCCCTGTCCTGAACCACGCCGACCGTTGCGCCCTGGAGCTCGATATCAGCAAGGCTCACCCGCTCTGCGTTGGTGAGGATCTCGCCCGAGGCAGGCGGAGCATTGGGAGCCTTCGGGCGCTGCCCGGTGCGGGCCAGCGCAATCTTGCCGTCGGCGGTCGAAGCCAGATCCTGGCGCTGCCAGATGCGGACGTAGTCAACCACGAAGTCGGCGGGGAGCTGGTCGTCATCGACTGGGTTGTTGTCCCAGCCGCCGGTGACCATGTAGAGGATCGGGTACGACGCCACGTTGGAGATGCGGGCGTTCTCCCACCGGGCCACCACCTCGCCATTGCAGTAGTAGACCGCAGAGCCTGGGGTCCAGAGCAAGCCGCTGGTGATGAAGCCGTCCGCGTCCGGACGCACGTAGACATTGCTGCTACCAATGGACTTATGCTCCTTCCCGTAACCATCCCAGTGCATGGCCACATTGTAGCGGTATGGACCCCAGCGGGTCAGGTGCTCCATGATGTCGAACTCCATGGCGCCCTTGCCGGTGTTGGCCCTCACCCACTGCGGATCGGACACCGGCCCGCGGTCGGGCATCAGCCAGAAGGCAGGCCACAGGCCTGATGCGGTGGGCAACTTCATGCGGGCTTCGAAATAGCCATAGCGCTGGGCCCATTTGCCGTAGGTACTGAGGAAGCCGACCGCATAGCCGGTCTGCTTGCGCTTGGGGTCGTCGTTCTCGTGCCCGGTCTTCCTTTCCATCCGCAATCGCGCCATGCCATCGCCCAACACCACGTTGTCCTTGGTGAAGTGGCTGCGCTTGTCCCAGTAGTTTTCCGTGTAGATGTTCCAGCGTTTGCGGTCGATCGTGGTTCCCTCGAACTCGTCGCGAAAGGTCATCTTCCACTTCCCCTCAACCGGCGGGCGCTCCCCAAGCCAGGCGGGGGTCGGCAGGGGAGTGACCGTGGCCGTGATCGACTCCACCAGCAGGGCGGCCTCGCCAGCGTGCTTGGCGATAAGCTCGACCGCATCGGCCTTGTTGCCGGCAAAGGTTGTCCCCGTGCCCTTCTGGCCTTTGGCATGGGCCTTGACCACGGCCCCGGCCGGGCCTTGCCACACCGTGTCCGCAACGAAATCCACGACCAGCTCCCGGGAAGCCCCCGGTGCCAGGGCGGGCTCGGCGAATACCGGGTCCGTGCCGTGCCACCGGTCGCTGGTTACTCGGGCGCCCGGCGTAACCGGGCTCTCGCCCACATTCCTCACCAGTAGGCGGATCTCCGAGGCACCGGCAAGGTCCCACCGCCCAATCGCCGGCTTGAACCGCACGGTGTGCGTGTTGCGCTTCGCTGGATAGGCCAACCGCAGGGCCTGACTTCCCCCCTGGGTGACAACTTCGGCGACCGTTCCGTTCCTGGCCTCGATCTGCTTGGCTGCATCGATGGTCACGGCACCGCCCAACAAGTACCCGTCCTGCGGTTTGATGCGCACGTCCCTCGGGTTCACCGGGGGCTTCTCCCCGGCCGGGCCGCCCGCGGTGATCGACTCGATACGGAAGGAAACCGGAGCCTTTGCCTTGCCGGTGAAAAGCAGGAGATTCACGACCTTTGCCGAGTCAAGCTTGTACCCCATCTTCCTGCCGTATTGGTAGCCGAAGATGACCTTGACCGTACCGGTCTCGCCAGGTTTGATGGAGCCGCTTTCCGTGTTCCACGGCCCCCCTTCCCAGTCGCCGGTGTTGTCCACGCGCAGGCTCAGGCGGATCGTCTTTTGGCCCAGATTCGCGATGCGGGCCTCCACGTGTCCGAACTGCGAGAGATCCCACACCTGCTCCTCGGGACTGATGTGGAGCCCTGGGTAGCCAGCTTTGCCGGGGGCGATGGTGACGGCCAGGCCCGGCTTCACCGCGGCGTCGCTTCTCGCGAAGGTCACCTGCTCGCAGTCGGGTCTGCAACGCCCCTCGACGCCGGGTTTGGCGAAGTCGATGAGCGCCATGTCATCGGCAGCACGCATGCTCGCAGAGAAACTCAACAGGCAGGCGAGTGTCGCCACTAGACCGTTCATGCTCCAAGCCATGGTCGATTGCTCCGATCCAACTCGTTCGACCCTGGGTGCCAGCGCAGCGCCAGCGGTCTGCCCCAGTGCCATGGCCCGCAACATACACTGCAATTGGGGCTCAGCCGCACGGCCGGGAACGGTCCACGACCGGCTGCCCCGCCCCTTGCAGGAAGGCGCAAAGTACCTGATGCATTCCATTGACACCGCTCCCTTTGCAGGTATGTTTGGTGAAATTTCAGACCGTATGGAACGGATATCATGCCTGCTGGATCGCTAGCCCAAACTGCCTACGACGAGCTTCTCGCCCGCCTTCTAGACGGGCGGCTCCAGTCTGGTGAACTGATCGACCGGAAGGCTCTGGCGAGTGAGCTGGGAATGAGCGTATCGCCGGTGGTGGATGCTCTCGGGCGGCTGGCGAGCGAGGGGCTGGTGGAGATTCTGCCGCGCCGTGCGACCCGCGTGCGGGCGGTGACACCAGCTGTATTCCGGGAACAGATCATCTTCCGGACGGCCTTGGAGGCACAGGCTGCGCGGCTCTATTGCGGTGCTCCGGTTCGCGCAGAGTACGAGCGGCTGAATGCCATGTGCGAGCGGATCGACCAGTTGCCGTACGGCCCGGAGCTGTGGGAAGCGGAAGCCGAGTTTCACTTGGCGCTGGCTGAGCTCTCCGGTGCGACCACGCTGGTCGAGGCCCTGCGTCAACTTCTCGTCTTCGCTCATTTCGCCGCCTCGCACGTGATCATTCCCGACGACAACCATCGCCAGAAGCACCAACCCCTGCTGGCTGCCCTGTGCAACGACGATCCCGATGCCGCCGCCGCTGCGATCCGGCACCACATGGCCACGGCCCGCGAAGCCGTGCTCCGCCGCGGCGCGGTGAAGAACGATGTCATCCTGTAGCCTCCCCAAGCCCCCTTGCACGTATAGAAGTCACCCCAAGAGAGCAGCAATCACCGGAGTCCCCATGAATCCCCGGAGACGTGCATTCGCTCTGATCGAGCTTCTCTGCGGCTTTGTCTGATATCCCTACTACGTCTCGCATCTTCCCCGATCCCGTGACGCTCCCTACTTCACTCCCTACTCGAGATGTGACCATGCACAAGCTCGTGACTGTCCTGGTGTGTCTGACGTTCGGACTCAGCGCCGCTACACCCCTCTTCGACTTCGAGACCGAGACGGAGGCGAAGGCGTGGAAGCTGCGCACGGCCAGCGATGGGCTGGTATGGTCCAACATGTACGCCAGCTCGGGGACACACTCGCTGGCCTTCCGCACGCCCGCCTACAAGAAGGGGATGGAGCAATGGCCCGCCTTCGAAGCCGGGCCTCCCCTGCACGACTGGCGCGGCTACGACCGGCTGGTAATCGACGTTGTGAATCCCGGTGCCGAGGCCCCGTTCCTGTCGTTCATCTGCTCGGACGGCAAGGTTCCGTTCCGCGAGGGCCTCCGCTTCAGCCTGCCCCTGCCGGTCCGTGGCTTCCGTCGCTTCGTCATCCCCCTCTCGGGCTTCCCCAAGAAGGTCGACCGCTCGGACATCACGATCCTCCACATCTTCACCCAGCGCCCCGCGCAGGACATGACCGTATTCGTGGACAACTTCCTCCTGCTGAAGAAGGGCGAGAAGCCTCCCGAGCCGGGAAGCGCCTTGGCCGGCCAACTGGCGACCATGTACCTGCTGACCGCCCCTGGGCGACAGGAGTTCTTGGCGACATGCAATGCCCAGTTCTTCAGCAGAACCGAAGCGCCGCAACCGGCGGTCACGCAAGCCGTCGGGCAGCAGTTGGCCAAGCTGGGTGAGCTGCATGACCGCCTCTTCGCGGAGCTGCGCGCCCCGGGCCTGACGCTGGCCCGTTTCGACGGAATCCGAGCGGAATTCGAGGAGCAACCGGCCCGCATCGCCCGCAAGGTAGCCGAACTCGTCTTCGCGAGCGATTTCGCGAAGCTGGGCCTGCCGGGAGACGCGATGGCCATCGGCTTTGCCACGAGCATGAAGAAGATCCTGCCCAAGGACATGCCCTTCCAGGCCACCGTGGCTCGGGCGACGGGCCTCTCCCTTGCTCGGCGCGAGACCGAGTCCTTTCAGGTGTTGGTCATGCCGCGCGACGGCGGGAAGTTGACGGGTGTTCAGGTGTCCGTAGGGGCGCTGAAGACGGCAAACGGCACGGCATTCCCCGCCGCCGGTGTGTCCTGCGAGGTGATGGGTTACGTGAAGACGGCGAAGAAGCCACCCTACGCAGTCTCCTACGTGGGGTGGTGGCCAGACCCAATTCTGGACTTCCTCGGCCCAGTCGATATCGAGCCGGGCGTAGTGCAAAGCTTCTGGATACGCGTGCGCGCCCCCAAGGACCAAACCGCTGGCATCTACCGAGGACAGCTCACCGTCTCCTGCGCCGGGCAACCGCCCGTTCCCTTCGACCTGACCGTACGAGTCCGTGACTTCACGCTGCCTGCCCACACGCCGCTACCTACAGCCATCACCTTCTTCGAGCGCAAGGAGCAGATGGGGGGCAAGGCGAACTGGGACGCGATGAAGCTGCGCTACGCCGATTTCCTGGCCGACTACTACATCGACTACGACAGCCTCTACCGCCAGGGCGAGCCCGACTTCGAGATCATCGACCACTTGCACCGGCAGGGGCGCTTGGTCGCCTTCAATCTGGGCAATGTGTTCAATGGCGGGATCAAGGGCAAGGACGTGGACCAGGCAGTGGCCGACACCGTCGCCCGCATCCGCCCCGCCTACGAGAAGGCCAAGGCGCGGGGATTGCTCGATTACGCCTACATCTACGGTTTCGATGAACGGGGAAAGGACCAATTCCCACTGCTGGAGCAGTGCGCCAAGGCCCTGCACAAGGCGTTTCCCGAAGTCCTGCTGATGACCACCAGCTACGATCATTCCTTCGGCCTGGAGTCCTGCGTGAAGACCATCGATGCCTGGTGCCCCCTGACGCCGAAGTTTGATGTGGCCAAGGCCGAGCAGGTCCGGGCGGCGGGCAAGTCTGTCTGGTGGTACATCTGTTGCAGCCCGAAGAACCCGTATGCCAACTGGTTCGTGGAGTCCGACGCCATCGAGTCGCGGCTTTTGATGGGCGCCATGACTGCCAAGTACCGCCCCGATGGCTTCCTCTACTACTCCCTCTCCATCTGGAACCAGAACAAGCCCATCGAGTCCGGTCCATTCACCAACTGGAACCCCGTGAGCTGGACCACCTACCATGGGGATGGCTCGCTCTTCTGCTCCGGCCCCGGCGGCAAGCCCGTACCCACGATCCGCCTGGAGAACTACCGGGACGGCATGGAGGACTTCGCCTATGCCTGCATTCTGCAAGAGTGCATCCGGCGCGTCCAGGCCAAGCCCACGGCGGCGCAGAAGCGGTGGCTGACAACCGCGCGAGCCGCCCTGACCGTGCCGGCAGAGCTGGTGAGCACAATGAAGGAGTATTCCCACGACCCGCAGGCCCTGCTGGCGTGGCGGCAGGCTCTGGCTACGCTGATCGAGCAGTCCGGCATCCGCGACGCGAACCCATGGAGGCAGGACTTCGCCGCGCGCGGCTTCCGCCGTCGCCGCTAGCCACCAACCGTCCGCTGGGCACAGATGCGGCCGCCTTGGCGCAGAAGCGGCTTGGATCGAGGCCGCAAAAAGCAGGGGAATCGCGCCCCTGCAATGGAACTCCCAGCACCGACAGACGTCAATGCAAGTTACGAAAGATGTGACACGTGCCCAGTGTGCTTTACAGTAATGAGCTCGGACAAGCCCAGGAGTGGTTCCATTTGCTCTCCGCTTCCAGAAATGGCCTATGGCAGTTCCTAGGACAGTGGAAACAAGCTGACAACAATTCTTGCGCAGAGAGTAGGGACCGAGTAGATTAGACCGAGTATGTCGTCTGTGTTCGTGATTCCGACGACGATGTGGATCCCCAGCCTCCCCCCCAAGTTTTCCCGAGGATCGTTACGTTTCCCGGC
>Ga0307987_1001863_pt1 | contig 11328 bp, 10 predicted proteins | sample EllFjometagen181_FD_203157 | JGI IMG/M metagenome (GOLD analysis project Ga0307987, IMG submission 203157) | Marine microbial communities from Ellis Fjord, Antarctic Ocean - #181 | ecosystem: Environmental > Aquatic > Marine > Unclassified | place: Southern Ocean | collected 2014-10-08 | reverse complement strand
TATACAAAAAATTACTGAATATTGGTCTGCATGATAAGTTCCCTGCGATAGAGATCCAATACCCTGGTTTTTGCAATCATGCCGACAAACCGGTCATTTTCAACCACCGGGATCGTGTCCATATTATTTAAATCCATAGAATCTAACACATCCTGGAGATCATCCTCCAAAGAGACAGTGATAACTTCCGCATCCATGACTTGGTTGAGAAACACCATGTCATACATACCCGGTTCCAGGGCATATTTACGAATGGTATTCAATTGGATAACGCCTTTATAAATATCTGTTTTATCTTCAACCACCGGGAAAAAATTTTGTTTTGATAATTTGATGATCTCAATGAAATCCCGAAATACCATATTTTCAGAGACCTTGGTATAATCTGTTTCAACCAGTTCATTGAGACGCAGGTCGGAAAGAATCCTGGCATCGGTCCCCGGCCTCATGAACTGCCCCCTCTCAATAAGATCCTTTAAATAATAAGAGGCAGGCTCAATATAATGACTCATGGTGCATGAAATGGAAGAGACCAAAATCAGGGGAAGAATGGTTTCATATCCCCCGGTAATCTCTACAATCAGAAAGATACCGGTCAAAGGCGCCTGCATGACGCCGCTGATGAGCCCGGTCATCCCCAAAAGGGCATAGGCGCCTTCGCTGGCAATATCGGCAGAAGGAAGCAAAAAAAACAAGACCTTATGAAAGACAACCCCTGTAAGACTGCCGATGACCAGACAGGGGGCAAAAATACCGCCGGACCCTCCCCAACCAAGGGTCATGCCCGTGGCAAAGATCTTGGCAAAAATAGCCACAAAGGTCAGAAAAAGGCCCATGGAAAAGGTACCTGAAATCATGGACTGGATAAAGTGATATCCCTCTCCGAGAACCAAGGGCATAAAACTTCCGATGGCGCCGACTGCACACCCACCGACAATGACCCGTCCCCAAAAAGGAAGGGAAGATTTTTTTGCAATTTCCCCGAGTTTTCTCAGACTTTTAGTAAACAAAACGGAAATTAAAGCGGCCAGGACTGCCAGACCGAGACTGGGCAAAATATCCACAACCATCATCTTAAAGGGCTGATGGTTGAACAGCACCTGTTCCGGGATAATGGCCTGGCTGACCTGGGCCCCTGCCACGGCTGCAATGGCAATGGGAATGATATTGACAAATTTCCACTCTCCCAAAAGTACTTCAATGGAAAAAACCAGGCCTGCGATGGGGGCATTGAAAATGGCGGCAATGGCACCGGCGGTTCCGCACCCCACAAGGGTAATCCGCTGACGGTCATTTAACCCAAGAAACTTTGCTATGTTGGAACCAATGGCAGATCCGCTCATGACCACCGGGGCCTCAGGTCCAGCTGATCCCCCGCTTGAAATGGTCAAAAAACTGGATATCAGCCTGGAATAACTGGATCTCAGCCTTAGCAATCCGCCATATCGGGATACCGCGTAGATGACCTCGGGGATTCCGTGACCTGCCCCTTCCCTGGAAACTTTTTCAAGATACAGAGAAGAAAGGAGGGCTCCTACACCCGGTAATACAAATGCCCACCAATAATGCCTCAGGGGATGAAGCAATTCAGTCACAGACTCAAGGGAGAGGCGCAGGGCCACCGCCGCAAGTCCGCTGCAGATACCGGCAATGGAACCGGCCACAATCAAAAGTAATCGGTCATCCAGTCGGAAAAGCTTGTAATAAATTGCTTTATAGATATTTTTAATGGTCTGCATTCTTAAATATTGCCAATTTTTGATGCGCCTTAGAAGGTGCTCAATGTTTGAAGGGCTTCAATCCTTTCCATCAAGATCTTTGGGTCGGGTCGGGATTTGAGAAATTGGGTAAAAGACTTGTCCCGAAGACAAAAAGACAGGGTCGACAACAAGTGAAGATGAAATTTAAGATCCGGACACAAGATAAGAAACAAAACCCCCACGGGCTGTTTGTCCATGGCCTGATAATCCACAGGGGTTTCAAGAAAACATATTGCCACCAGGGGCTCATTTAAATAGCCCAATGGAACCCTGGGGTGGGGAATGGCAATTGCATTCCCAATGCCTGTGGAAAGAGCCTGTTCCCGTTCAATTAATCTAGTCAGAAGATCTGTTTTAAACTCCTTTGGAATCTTTGAAATCCTTTCCAGGCAAGCGGTTAAAACACTTTTCACATCATCTCCCGGGATATCAAAATACAACCCACCGTTTTGAACTGATTTGGACAAAGAAACCAAAGGATCAATTTTTCGTTCAGGCAGGCTCTGTTTTTCAAGGTTTAGGGAAATATTGTGTTTGACTGCCCACTTTTTTAAATCACGGATGGGAAAACGATAAACAGCACCCTTTTGGGAAACCGGCAGTTTCCCCTGACGAATCCACCGCTCAATGGTATTTTGCTCCACCCCCAGATATTTTGACAATTCAAATAGTGAAAGCTCCATTTCTTTTTTATTTCCCCTCATAACAAACAGCTTAAAAACAAAACCATAATTGGTCCGTTTTTTTAAACACATACACGTGGTTCAATTGGATGCGCTTCCGGAGGAAGTCCGGAAAAAATCAGGTCAGGCTGGTCAGGACAGGTCTGGTTCTTTGTATCGGTCACATCATTGGGTAAAATCATCAGGTGTACTTATCAAGTTTTATAAACTGCTGAATTCATAAATTTTGATATCTTTATATAGCCCAAACAAGGTTAAATAACAACCCATAAGTTGCATCCATGGGAGTTATGGGGTTCCCAGTCTTTTTTGAATTTTTTGTTTCATAACGGTCTGTAATGTTTCATTTTCACTTTTATGACCCACTTTCCGTTGACAAATCAAAACGTCTCATATAATTACTTTTATCTGTATCGCCAGACCCAATAATTTTTGACTTAGATAGAACAAAGCCGTGGCGCTGTTGTTCTAAAGTATATAATACGGATGTTTAATAAAAAAAATATAACTTTCCAAAAGAACAAGGAGAATCAAATGATCAACAAACTCTTTCCTTTTTTGTTGTGGTTTAAGGACTACAACAAGGATAAACTAAGTGCAGATGTTATTGCCGGAATTACAGTGGCCATGGTGTTGATTCCTCAATCCATGGCATATGCCCAGCTTGCCGGGCTTCCTGCCTACTACGGTCTCTATGCTGCATTCTTGCCACCCATGGTGGCATCCTTGTTCGGATCAAGTCGGCAGCTGGCCACAGGACCTGTTGCCGTTGTTTCTTTAATGTCGGCAGCCTCCTTAGAACCCCTGGCCACAGCTGGCGGCCCTGAGTTTATTGCCTATTCCATTATCCTGGCATTGACCGTGGGGTGCTTCCAGCTTTTCCTGGGTGTTTTTAAACTGGGGCTGGTGGTAAACCTTTTATCCCATCCCGTTGTCAACGGATTTACCAATGCAGCGGCCATCGTTATTGCATCCTCCCAGTTTTCAAAACTGTTCGGGGTTTATGTTGACAAGTCGCCCCACCATTACCAGACCATCATCAATGTCTGCAAATCTGCTATCCACTACACCCATCTACCCACTCTGGGCTTGGGGGTCCTGGCCATTGCCATCATGGTGATTTGTAAAAAGGTCAATCCCAAAATCCCCAATGTACTAGTGGCTGTGGCGGTCACCATATTAATTTCCAAGTTTACCGGTTTTAACAATGACCAATTTATCCCCCTTGAAAACATCAAGGATAATAAGGTTGTCCAAAGCATTCAGGCATTCAACGCCGATGTCGACAAGATAAAAGAACTGGGAACCCTCAGGGCAAACCTGAACAATGAATTAAAAGCGATTACAGCAGACGCCAAAGAACATGGCATCCACATTGCCTCGGAAAAACAGCTGGATGTTGAACATGGCCTTGCCCTGACCAATGCCAAAATCGACAAGACAAAAGGGGCGGCCCATATCAAGCGGGAAAATCTGCGGCTGGTCCATTTTCTCACTGAAAAAAACACCAATGGAACCCCCGTTTTTTATACCGAAGCCACCCGTCCGGAAACCTTTGAAACAGATGGGGCAAACTGGCGGATCAAGATCTCAAATAAACCATTGAACCTGGAAAGCCTTACCATGATCGGTGCAGGGGCTGTTGTGGGGAATATTCCCAAGGGCCTTAAGGTCAGTATCCCCAAAGCCCCTGAAAACACCACCTATTTCGGGGCATTTCTCCAATTGTTTCCCTTTGCCGTTATTATCTCCCTTCTGGGGTTCATGGAAGCCATTGCCATTGCCAAATCCATGGCAGCCAAAACCGGACAGAAACTTGATCCCAACCAGGAACTGATCGGCCAGGGGCTTGCCAACATCGTCGGCTCCTTCGGCCAGAGTTATGCTGTATCTGGATCTTTTTCAAGATCTGCCGTCAACCTCCAGGCCAATGCCGTCACCGGGGTATCATCGGTTGTGACCAGTATCATGGTTGCCATTACCCTGCTGTTTTTAACCCCGCTTCTTTTTCATCTGCCCCAATCGGTTCTGGCGGCGGTTATCATGATGGCCGTTATCGGACTCATTAATACTTCCGGGTTTGTCCATGCCTGGAAGGCCAAACGCTCCGATGGCATCATCTCTGTGATCGCCTTTGTCTCCACCCTCTATTTTGCCCCCCATCTTGAAGAAGGCATCATGGTGGGAGTGGCCCTTACATTCGCACTTTTCATTTACAAACACCTGCGCCCCCGGGTGGCACTTCTTTCAAAAGCCAAAGACGATACCTTGAGAGATGCGGTTAGTGCCGGTCTCAAAGAGTGTGACCATATTGCCGTGGTCCGGTTTGACGGGTCCCTGATCTTTACCAATGCCACCTACCTTGAAGACAAGGTTCTGCAATATATTGCCGAAAAACCGGATCTCCTGCATGTGCTCATTGCCTCCAAGGGGATCAATGACATTGATGCTTCGGGGGAAGATGCCCTTTCCATTCTGATTGACACGGTCAGGAGCAGCGGCCGGGAAATATCCTTCTGCGGCCTGAAGGAAGAAGTCCTTGCGGTCATGGAAAGAACCCACCTCATCGACAAGCTGGGCCGGGAAAATGTATATGTCAATACCAGAGGTGCCCTGGAATCCATTTATAAACAGATTCATTCCAAGGGTGATTGCAGTGACTGTCCGCTGAAAAACTATATGCCGGCTGAAATCAGGGGCTGATCCACAAACCCAAATTCAGGTTTCCAACAAAAAAAGTCTTTCCGGGATAATAATAGTCCTGGAAAGACTTTTTCAATTTTGTGTCCTTTTTGACATTTAGGACAGGATATGCTTTGGAATCCCGTGCCCATAATCAATCACCATAATTTGGAGTGTCATCTCCTATCCTCCACCTTTTTCAAGACTGACTTTGAGGCCTGACACCGCCAATTTTGGAAATTGCACGACGGATCACATATTGTAGAAGGGATTGATGTGATCGGGTTTCTCCTTTAGCGGAATCAAATGAACACGAACCTCCTCTACCCCATCCACAGCTCGTGCAATCTTGCTTAACATGGCAACCAAGTCGGCCGCTGCGGTAGTCTTTCCTTGGACATTGCCGATGGAAACCACCCCGGAGTCGGCAACTACCCTGACCTTGGGAACAAGATGCATCAACGCAATTTGAACCCTGGCTGCCAGGGCCAGATCTTCAAGTTTTTTCTGGGATTCCGGTGTGGTTTGAAATGCTGTTTTACCAACAGCCTCGCACAGAATATCCACGGCATCGTCCACAGTCATTGTGCTGATGTTGAGAACCATGTCATAGAGCTTGGAGTCCTGAGTATCCACTCCATATACCTTGATTCCCCATTTACGGCGTTCTTCATCATCTTTTTTCAGGATAAAAAGCGCCTCTTCTGCTGAAATATTTTCCCGGCGCATCTCTTCTGCAACCCGGTCTTCTATATTGGCAAGGATTCTGACTTTTAGAACGTGGGAGATGTCCTTAAGAAAATAGTGTCCTGCCAGACCGTGATATACCACCTTGTCTTTCTGGGTATGCTTGAGAAGAGAGGAACGCAAATACGCCACATACCGTTCCTTACCTTGATGGAAACGTTCAAGGACGGTGGGCGCATCATGAAGCGCTCTGATAAGCTTTATTTTTGGAATATTGAATTCATCGGAAGCCTCAAGAAGGATATCCCGGGAAAGGCATTCATATCCCAACCGTTGGGCCAGTTTTTAAGCGACATCCTTACCCCGACTGTAAGAACCTCTGGAAATTGTTATAATAGACATACCGCTCCTTTTCAAACATAAAAAATTAAATCGACCCATGAAACCAACCCAATTGAATCAACCGGGTGCTCTGTCAGGACGTATTGTATAATAACTGCTTAAAGTTTACGTCGCATCACTTAAATTGTACAGAAAATTTTTTTTTAAAAGCACACACTAAAAGTCAATCTCTTTTTTTAAGTTCATCTGTCCTTTTTAATTACCGGCCACACCTGTTTTGATTTGATATATTTTATTTCCAATGATAGGTATAAAATTAAAAAACAATATAATGCGTGCCCTTGATACGCTGTTTATGGAGCGAAGTAACCGTCATGATGATCACCCTTCCCCACCCCCATATTAATGCCCTCTTAAAAAAACCACTGGATTTTATCCACATGATCGATGAAATCCCCATGGGAATTCTTGTGCTTGATTGTAACCGCAGGGTGGTCCACCTGAACAGATTTTTCCAAGCCCTTTCAGGCGTCTCCCTGGAAAGGGCCTACGGAATTGAGTGTCACAACATTTTGAGAAGTTCGGCCTGTGTCACCAATTGTCCTATACTTGCCATGAACAAAGACAATCGATCCATCTCCTGTGAAAGTGATATGATCAATATGGACCGGCAGAAACTATCCATCCGCATGACCCTGGCCCCCTTGCTGGATATTGATGGCAACACCACAGGCTTTATTGAAACCATAGAAGATTTGCGGGCTGAAATACTGGACCGGAAAAAAAGTGTGGCCTTTAGTTTTGCCAATATCATCGGACGAAGCCCTAAGATGGAGAAAATATTCCAGACCCTGCCCATTTTTGCCCAAAGCGACACCTCCATTCTGATCACCGGTGAAACTGGAACCGGAAAGGATCTTGTCGCTGAAGCCATTCACCAAACATCGGGACGTGCCTCCGGACCCTTTGTAAAAATTAATTGCGGCGCCCTTCCCGAAACCCTTCTGGAATCGGAAATATTCGGCCACCAAAAAGGGGCATTTACCGGGGCGGTGGAAAACAAACCAGGCAGGTTTAAACTGGCCCACAACGGCACCATCTTTTTGACAGAGATAGGAGACCTGCCCCTTTCCCTCCAGGTAAAATTGTTAACCTTTCTGGATGACAAAATCATTTTCCCCCTGGGCAGCACCAAAGGATTTAATGTGAATGTGAGAATCATCGCTGCAACCCATCGGAATCTTGAACAAATGGTAAAACAAGGGCAATTTCGGAAAGATCTTCTTTTCAGGCTGAATGTGGCAAGGATACACCTGCCGCCCCTGAGGGAAAGGGAGGGGGATATCAGACTGCTGCTTGACTTTTTTTTCAACAATTATACCCAACAGCTGGATAAAAAGATAAAGGGGTTTTCCCAAACCGCCTTGATGAAACTCATGAGCTATGGATATGAAGGAAACATCCGGGAATTAAAAAACATTGTGGAATATGCGGTCAATGTGGCAAACAGCACAATGATAGAACCGGACAACCTGCCCTCCTATCTGTTTGATCCAGAGGGCCAGTTCCATGGGCCCTCCCCATCAGACCCATTGTCCGGTTTAAAAAACCTGGCCCATTCTGCACCGGGGCCGATTCCGGTTGAAAATCATAGCAAAAACAAAAACGAAACATGGTCCTCTATCCAGCGTGAAATAATACTGGATGCACTCAAACAGGCAAACGGAAAAAAAAGTGATGCTGCCAAAATTTTGGGATGGGGCAGAAGCACGCTGTGGAGAAAAATAAAACAATACAAAATTGACCCATGATCTGCAAAAACATATGTACAACATTGAATCATTATGGTACCTTCTGAAACGAAAAGACCATAAAAAACACCTTGCACCCATTGAGCACAGGGAGCGCCTTATTTCACGATGATACATAAAATAACCATCACGGTTCATCAAAATCATATTTCACCCCGCTTCGATCTGACCACTGAAATTTTAATCATTCTGATCTCGAATCATTCGGTCATCGAAGAAAAAAAGTCCATTGTTCTTCCCAGATCTTCAGCCGATGAACTTTGCCACCTGCTGCTGTCGGAAAATATCAACACCTTGATATGCGGCGGCATAGAAGAGGAATATTATCAATTTTTAAAATGGAAAAAAATCGACATCTTTGATTCAGTCGTGGGCGCTTGGAAGGTGATCTTTCAAAATTGGATTGAAAACACCCTGAAACCGGGTGATGTCCTCACAGACCGAATGATCGAGGGAAAACATGTTTAAATATCTAAAAAATCCCCTATTGTTTTGGAAAAAAACCCCCTTAACCCGCTATACCGTTCTGAACCGGAATATTATTATTATCATGCTGTTGATTACCATTATCCCGCTGGCCTGCATGCTGATCATCAATAATTTTCAATACAAAACCCATCTGAGAAATCAGATGATGGCCCCCCTCTATGCCATGACGGAAAAAACCCGGCATTCTTTTGAGCTTTTCATGGATCAAAGACTTGCGATCATGCGGTTTATATCCGCCACTTATAGTGTTGAGAACCTGGGCAATGAGCAGGTCATTCAAAAAGTATTAACCTCATTAAAAAAAGAACGCTTCGGTTTTGTCGATATCGGATTGATTAACACAAAAGGAAATTTGGTCAGTTATGTCGGCCCCTATTCCCTGCTGGGGAAAAACTATTCGGAACAGATTTCTTTTCAAGAGACACGAATCAAAGGACAATATATCAGCAATGTATTTCTCGGGCACAGAAAATACCCCCATATTGTCATTGCGGTTCAGGTCATTACGGATAACGGAGAGATCTGGGTGCTAAGGGCAACCATTGATACCGACTTTTTTGACAACCTTATTTCCAGCATGGGACTTGAACGAAGCTCCGATGCCTTTCTTGTGAACAGTGACGGAATTCTTCAGACCAACTCCCTCTATTGTGGCAATACCCTTGAAAAATGCCCGCTGAAACTGCCGAGCAAAGGATTTAAGTCCAGGGGTGTTGAAGCCAAGGACGCCAATAACCAGGATATTATCATTGTCAGTTCCGGATTTTCAATTGCAGATTACATCCTGGTGATTGTCCAGCCTCAGTCGGTTGCCCTCAAATCTTGGTATGCCTTGAAAACAGAAATGCTCATTATTTTTTTAATCAGCCTGACCATTATTATCTTTGCCATTGTCCAGATGACGGCAGTACTGATAAAAAGGATTAAAACCTCCGACGAACACAGGGAAAATGTTTTAATCGAACTTCAGCACGCCCAGAAACTGTCCTCCATTGGCAGGCTGGCAGCAGGGGTGGCCCATGAAATCAACAACCCCCTTGCCATTATCAATGAAAAAGCTGGTCTGATGCTCGATCTCATTGATCTTTCAACGGACTTCGCTCAAAAATCAAAATTTGGAGAACTCACCGGGTCCATTGTGACCTCGGTTGACCGATGCCGAAAAATTACCCACAGACTCCTGGGGTTTTCCAAACGCATAGATGTTAAAATAGAACCCATCCAGATCAATACCATCATCCATGAAGTCATTGGATTTCTGGAAAAAGATATTCTTTACCGAAGGCTTGAAGTTAATTTAAAATTGTCTGATGCCCTGGAACCAATTCTCTCGGATCATGGACAGATTCAACAGGTATTGCTCAATCTTTTGACCAACGCCTTTGCCGCTATCCAGGATGAACTAGGCCGGGTGGATGTTGAGACAAGAAATATTCAAGACAAGGGGGTGGAAATAAAAATTAGGGACAATGGATGCGGTATTTCAAAGGAAATTATTAAAAAAATCTTTGACCCGTTTTTCACCACCAAAAATGAAAAAGGCACCGGCCTTGGTCTTTCAATCAGCTACGGCATCATAACAAAACTGGGGGGGGAAATCTTTGTGGACAGTACCCAGGAAAAAGGGTCTGTTTTTACAATTGTTCTCCCAGAAAAAACAAATAAAATGGGATCAAAAAATGAAAATTCAGAAAATTAAAATTCTCCTGATTGATGATGAAGAGGAATTTATTTCAACCCTTGCCGAACGTTTGGAGTTGAGAGATTTCCTTTGCAAGACAGCAGGAGACGGCGTGTCAGGGATTCAGATGATTGTAACTGAGCCCTTTGATATCGCAATTTTGGACCTGATGATGCCCGGGTTGAACGGGTTGAATACCCTCCGGCAGATCAAAGAAATCAATCCAGACCTGCCGGTGATATTGCTGACCGGCCACGGTTCCACCAAAGACGGTATGGAAGGCATGCGCATCGGAGCATTTGATTTCCTTATCAAGCCTCTGGATATCTATGCCCTGATTGACAAAATCAAACTGGCCCTGGATACAAAAGCGCCACAGGTGAAATCGTGAATAACAGAGAGGATGCCGCTGCTTTTTTCGGCAAGGTAACGGCAAGTACTACCCATGAACTCCAGAATGTGCTGGCCATCATTAAAGAAAATGCCGGTCTCATGGAAGACTTTATTCAGATGGGCTCGGATAATTTACCGGACAATTTGCCCGATCTCTTGGAAAGACTCACACGCTGCCTGGGGAAAATAAAAGAGCAGTCTTACAGAGGGGTTGATCTCACTTCAGGGCTCAACGGATTTGCCCACACCACAGACAGGCTTTTAGCGCCGGTCAATATCTATGAAATAGCCAAAAGATTAATATTTTTGACCAAAAGAGTTTTTTTGCAAAAAGGGAGACAAATTGACCTCATTGATTGTAAAAATGCGCCCTCCTTTGAGACGGACCCGGTTCTTTTCCAAAAAATTCTATGGAACTGCCTTGAATGCCTCGTGGAAATCCAGGACCTGACAGCAGATATAAGGGTCACCATTCTAAACTCGGATGCAAGCAAGGGAATTGACCTTTGTTTTGAGGATCTTGCCCTGGACAATGCGTCTTTCAACCCAAAATTGCAAGGGTCGGCCAAATGGGCTAGTATCCAAGCAAGCTGCAAAGCGATAAACCTTACGGCCAGCCCCATTGCACAAGCACCCATGGGTATTCGGATTTTGTTGGAGCGCTCTGCTCTCACGTAGATGTATCGTTTTGTTTCAAATAGTTTTCTATATTTCGTTTCGTTTCGTTTCATTTTGTCTCTTTTCTGTTTGCTCATTTTTCTAACCCGCTTAATTCATAAGACTATCACCACTGGCACACT
>Ga0307987_1001861_pt1 | contig 11332 bp, 9 predicted proteins | sample EllFjometagen181_FD_203157 | JGI IMG/M metagenome (GOLD analysis project Ga0307987, IMG submission 203157) | Marine microbial communities from Ellis Fjord, Antarctic Ocean - #181 | ecosystem: Environmental > Aquatic > Marine > Unclassified | place: Southern Ocean | collected 2014-10-08 | reverse complement strand
CTTCTAATGTTGAAGTGTCTACCCCCTCCGTAGCGCCATTCAAACAAGTCATTGTTCCTCCTATGTAAAGATTCTCTGTTGCCCCATCACTAACTCCCAAATTCGCGGGAAAGTTTGAATATGTAACGCCTTTATACCATATTTTAAGCGTAGTTATCATTAGCTTTCCTATGAGGGGAGTCCCAGTTATATTAACATGTATAGTATCATCTGGATTGCATCCGATTAGATAATTACCTCTCGTGGGAGCTTGTATGACTTTTAAAAGGCCGCTATAAGTATTATCTTGTGGATTAACAGTTAAGGTCTGAGAACCAGAAAAAGGAATTTCAACAGTACCGAAATCTAATTCTGTATCTTTTATTAAAACGCTCGCTCCTTTTGCATGCTGAGATATAATTATCAAAAGCAAAAATAAAAAACCCCTATATTTCATTACCTAACCAATGCTTCTTTTTACTTTTTATATAAAATATATATGCTATTAGATTATAGAATACTCTCTTTTTTTTCGCATGGTTATACTTTTTATATATACAATATGAAACTTGCTCATTTTATTACATTATGCATTTTTTATCTATTCATGACTCCCTATTCTTTTGGAGAAACAGACTCTTATCATCCCAAAGTTGAACTTCTAACTTCATTAAGCACCTCTATAATAAATCAACCTGATTTTGGAATCATAAATTCATCGTGGATTCCATCCAATACACTCGTTTTAGATACAGCGAATGGAATTTCTGGTGGAGGAATCTCTGATCATTATGGTGGACAAAATTCAGGAGAGATTATACTGACTTCCACTGGCTTAAAGGATATTACGGTAATGCTTGATGTGATATCACAACAACCCACAAACACAAATTTAGTATTTTCAGATCCCGTATGCAAGATAGGCATAACCCCTCAAGTCGATTGTGGCACAGCTCTTTCGGGAAGGACTACAGCGGGAGGCAATACTATTATAAAAGTGGGAGCAACCCTTGCAATTAATACAAATTTTTTATCAGAGACCCCCACCCCACCACTGACTGGTTCTGCATGGTTCCTTACTATTACTTATTCTTAGATGTGTTAAATAAGTCACATAGACATATAAATTAGTCCTACCATATGTTGAATTATAATTCAAAATTGGAGAATAGAAAATCCTGCGCAATTAATCGTTTTTGAACCCCAGCTTTAGATTAGAGAACTAAGTGCAAACATTGTAAGATGGGGGCATAAAAGAATTTTTAATGAGATTTCTTACCTAAAATTAGAGTTACGCAAACCCTCAATTGCAAAATAATGTTAAAATATATAGAAAAGATCAGATTGTTAACGATTTGGTAATAACTTTGTGAGACCATCTTAGTAAGATTGTTTATTAATCTTATGTTTTAAACTTAAATAATTAGGGTAATTATATGTTCTCAATTTTAAAAAAAACGACTTTAATACTAAGTGCCTTGGCTTTACTATCAACAACTGCTATGGCAGACACTACCACTACCACTACCGCTCCAATTCTCGATGGAACTACTACATTTACTCCATCAATTCACGTAGGAGATGCCATTACGGCTTCAACAACAGTTCATCCGGATTTTGGAGTAGTTGGTACAACTTGCACTATGACTGATACAATAACACTAGGTACCAATGATACCGTAACAACTACTGGAACGAATTGTGTATCTCATGGTGGTGCCGTATCTGGAACAGCAAATATTGGTGGAACCGAAGGGTCAGTAGCTGACTATTCTTTAGACGTTAGTACCACTCAACCGACAGCAGGAGCAGCAACATTTAGTATACCTATGTGTAAATGGGGAGCAGCTGCTGCAGTAGCTTGTGGAACAACACAAAAGGGAACCGTCGGGGCAGGCGGAACAGTGCTTAAAGTTGGAGCAAAAGCAACAGTTGATGGTGAATTCGCTAATGGGAATGATAATTTTGCAGGATCCACATGGACTCTTACAGTTGCTCACGAATAACTTTTTGCCTCCCCTCTACAGGGAAGCAAAAATAAAGTTGCACTACTGATAGTAGTGACGCAACCAGTAATGGTAAATACAGAAAAAAAGGGGGGAGGTGTTAAACGTACTTTACCCCCTAAAAAATACAAAAAATTCTCTTACATCCCCGTTGTGACATGGGGGCAGAGATTATTTAAAAATTTCAATATGCATGGCTAGATATTTACCCTTTCTCATACTTTTCCTTGGTATATATTTTCAAATCTTTAAATCCAACAAAGCATTATCTAACTCTGCATCACTAATACCCACAATCACTATTGTAAACGACTATTTTGACTCCGAACAAACACCCATATCAGGAGGCACAATGACTGGAGAATGGCAGGTTGGGGAGAGTTTTGTGACATCTCCAGATGGAGATGTTTCTTTGAATTCTAAAAAAGGAGGTTTTCTAAAAGGAAAGAAACCAACTGCCCATCATAGCAAATTAAGAGGGCAGCCGGGACAAACCATATATACAACAGTAGAATTCAACCCTGAGACTAATCAAATAACTTATAATCTAGTGAGTTTTACAGACAAGTTCTATCATACAATGAAACCGTTCTTTTTTCCTGCTAATACCACACCATTATATCACCGTACAGCTTTTATAGAAATCAATGCTAATACTACTTCTGCTATTGAAAAAGGCGCGCATATTGTTCTTTCCGATCCTGTATGTATAAATAATAATGGAGAAGCAGCAGATTGCTCTGCGAATTCGGGTAAACATGCTGTTGGAAGCGGGCTAGAAGATGGTACTATGAATTTGAAAATAGGCTATACTGCAACAGTAAAACGAACTCCCATTATTAATAATGCTTTGGCAAGAATTACTCAAGTAATAAACCACCATTTTGAATGACGGAAACTTCAAGCCAAAACCTTTACAAAACAAAGCGTACGAGTTCCTTTATTGATTTTTTGAAATTTCAGAACTTTAAAGCGCTTTTGCAGTTCTGCATAGAAAAAATCCCATCTATAGTCTTCAAAGATATCCTCTCGATTGCGTAACAAGAACTGCACCATGGGATCTGATTTGTCTACCCATTCTATAACTCCCCCTTTTAAAGCAATTCCAGAAAGAAAGTTTAAGAATAGGGGGATCGGAACATTTGAACCTATACAAATATGATGGACAAGTGCGAGTGCAAGAAAACCTTCAACCTGAAGCCGATCAAAGATAGATCTTCTCTCAGACAGCGCCCATCCACAACCAGCAGAGGGATTCATCAAGTCTAAAACGAACGGAGTTATATCTCTTGGATGTTCTTTCAATCTTAAAAACAGAGCATCAATGCAATTGCTGTCCAAATCGCATGAATAGATCTTAGCCTTCTTTGGCAATTGAAAGGAATAATCTCCAGTATTACAGCCGATATCTATAATGGACCTAAAGGACTTAGACGAATTTGTAATAAACTTTCCCTTAATAGACGAATCGTCCTCGGTATAAGTGTTCTTACATGTATAGTCAGACCACACGGATTCTTTATTCTTCAGCTTTAGTTTAGAAACAACAGCTTGCAAATTTTTTACAATCGCCAATAAGACTGGCTTTGACACTTTCAAATCTTTGCTAACTTTCGCATTGGATATGGCTTTATTAGCTGAAAGCTTGGCATTTAAGAAGATGTGCTTGAAAACACCTGGCTTAAACAGGTCCCAAAATTTAAAATTCTGACACAATTGATGCACGGGAATGCCTTTAATATTGCCCTTAAAGAATGGTTGGAAATCAATTTTCTTATATGAGACCAGCATTAATGGATATAGAAATTCTTCACAAAATTGCTTGTACCCTTCCCACAATTGCCCTTCACGATACTTAGCGAAAGACAGCACGTCAAAAAAGCACATTTTGCCTTCATGGTAAGTTACATTCCAGGCAGAGCCGTCTTTCAATATAAAACCCTCCTTTAAGGCTGCTTCTATAATTTCTAACGTTAATAACGCGGCCTCTTTTAGCATCAAAAATGACATCTCATAGGGGTAAACTATGAAATCTATCTTCTTGTGCTTAAGAACAAGATCCTTGCTTTTCGCAAATGGGCTCTTTTCAAGAGAGGTTGGGATTATTTGATTTGAATCTACATATCTTTTGAAAAAAGCGGACCCAAAAAGCTCTTTGACAAATCCTATATTATCTGGCTTAACTGTACGGTATACCTCATCTTCACAGAAGAAGACACGACCCGCCGGGTCACGGAAAGAACCTGCGTCCCATCTAACTTTTTCAATATCTAATGCCGTTATTCGTCTTTTGCTTGTTTTTTACTAGCTTCTTTTTTTGCCTTTTTCCCAAAGACTTTAGCACACATTTTGGCCAAAAACGCCTTTATATAGCTCCAATAAATTTTAATTACGGCTCCTAATCCGGCAACTCCTGCAATTATTAGCTGCGTTATTATATTAATCGAGCCGCCGTCAAGATAAGCATATGCGGGACTTGAGTAAATTAAGAAAAAAAACAAACTGATTAGAACCTTTGATTTCATTGAAAACCTCTTATTTATTGAAAACGTGAAATATCGCTCATTCTTTTTATTACTGGATATTCGCTTAAATCTTCCACAAAAAAACTTTTATTGGGGATCAAAGATAGCAGTAAGATATAGATCATTTTTTTCCCCATTTGTTAAAATATGAAATGTCTATTACTTGAGCTCCTTTTGGTCCATACATAAGCAAACTTTTATCAGGTAATAGCTCCGCTTTCTTGCCACTTAATGTACTAAATAACATTCTGAAAACATTTACCAAAGAGAATTTGCCACTAAAATACTGATCCAGCTTATCCTTACCTATAATACCTGGAGAAACGTAAACCGCACTCAGAATGCCATACCAATGACGATGTATATTCTTACCAAAGCCAGAGAGGTTAAAGGTCGCATTAAATGGGTCGCCAGATGGATTACCTACCCCATGATCTGCTTGAATCACAATGATGCAATTTTTGTCATACTTAAGTAAATCGGTAACTGTTTGCTTTAGTTTGTCATTCATCATCTTAACAGAAGAAATATAACCACAAAAACTATCAATTACGGGCCCATTACAAATGAAATCATGTACTTGCGCCAGATGCAAAAAGACAAACTTTGGCTTACCCTCAAAGTCAGACTTGGTATCCAATATGGCCTTTGGTTCAATATAGCAGAAACCAAAATGTTTGAGGGGAGTTATATCCAAGAAGGATCTATAAATCTCCACATTGGCTTTTTCGCACTGATAAATACATTTATCTGCATTATCAACGCACGCAAGATCACCCCAAACAGACGGCATATGTATGATTTTATATCCATTCTTAATCAAAACCTTATTTACATTATTATCCCCTTTGTTTAATGAGTTCAGTGCTGATTTTTCCACGCTGTCATGTTTATGATATTCCATATTCATGGTTGCTGCTACCGACGGCAGAGTAAAGTGATAGTTAGAAAAAGCTGTTCTACTTACAGAAAAACCAAGTTCTTCAAGATTTTTTAAAAATTCAGAATTATCATACTTAAAAAGCTCTAAAAGAGTGTCTTGACGCATATACCTATCAACTAATATGTAATAAATATTTGGCTTTTGCACAAACTTGAAGTCTAGATTGGCCTTATTAATAGCTCTTTTTTTTACGACTACATTGCTATTTTGCTCTTCAAAAATGTCATTTACGATAACCCCAGATTGATAAAAAAACGAGATAATGATAAAAAACTTAACAAAAGCGTGTGCATACTGCCTTTTGTTTGAGAGTTTATACGTCAGAAACACTATGCCAAGAGCACAGACAACCCATAAAATTTCTGGTTTTACGATGAATCCTCGCACAAAGTCAAAAAATAACAAAAACTTATCATACTTGAAAAAAATCAGCATCCCTACAGCAAACGCCGGTGCCAAGGCGATCACATCTTTGCGTGAGATCTTTTTGTAGGCCAGCGCGACCAGCCATCCCAAAAGGGCCATAACGGCTGAAATAATGAAAACCTCGTGATACGTATGTATTTTTGCTACATTATTTGAAACGTAATGGAGGACGGGGATCAAAGATAGCAATATGATATAGATCATTTTATTCCTTTGCTACAGCCAAGTTACTTTAAGCCTAGCATAGGGATTCATTGGTATACAAGGGTCTCTTGGATTGTCGCTTTAGTTTTTAGCTCTTTTAGAGTTTTGTAATATATATGCTTCGCTCAAATTTCGCAATTATTGCAAATAGCTTTTCTATACGAGATAACGATTCATTTTACCGGCATACTAAAAATAAAATAGCGGGTATCATGCCGATAAACTTTAATCCAAAATACATAATTAATTCTGCAATCACAAAATATTTGATGCGAATTGAGGCGGCAAAAGAAAGGGTGGGGTTATTACCTCTAAATTCAACCATACTTGCTTCACTTCGAGAAACGGCAAAGTTGTATACTACGCATTATTCCACCATGATTGAAGGTAATCAGTTAACTTCACAGGAAGTCAAAGAAGTTATAATGCTAGAGGGTCACTTCACTGGCAGGGAGAGTGACGAACGTGATCGTATCGAAAGCGATATTACAAACTGGATTGAATATTTCATAAAAGGAATGGCATTTGCCTTTGAAAAGGTGGGAAAACAAATGATAGAATCGCATAAAAAAGGAGAAGAAGATCATTCCGAACTCATGCGCACTCTAGACCCCAAGCAGCGCAAAACGTTAGAGTTGTTCACAAACTATGATGTTGTCACAAGCGGTCAGATAGGAGAGCTGTTTGGCTTTCGTCCCCGAACCAATGCAGCTTTATGTAAAAAGTGGGTTGAATCTGGATTTCTTGAAATTGCAGATGCTGGGTTCAGATCAAGAAAATATAAGCTTTCAGATAAATTTAAACGTTTATTGCCCAATTAATCCTATCTAATAACCCCAGTCGAAACTCGTGTTAAATTTCAAAATTTTGCAAAAATTATGGACAAGGTCAAATGCTTCGGTAGAATATTTCCATCGCATAACAATGGTTTTTTTCGACGAAAATGTCACAAGATCTTTTAGAAAAGACTTCTTCGGTATCCGCGGACTCTATGACGCACGATACTTTCGTTAAAGAGGCTATGGCTATTCCGCGAGTAGCAACAGAATTTTTTGAAGCCAATCTTCCCGAGGAAATTCTTAAAATTGTAGATCTGTCTACGCTTGAAGAAAAGAAAGCAGACTTTGTCAATCATACTTTGGGCCGTGGAATCATGGATATGCTTTATTCTGTCAAATTCAAAGAGCAAATTGGATATTTGATGCTTCTATTGGAGCATCAAAGCACCTCAGAAAGGGACATGGTCCTTAGAATTCAAAAATACATGCTCAGTATTTGTGACGCCCACTTAACAAATCATCCAAAATCAAAACTCCCACCCATATATCCTATCATATTTTATACAGGCACGAAAAAATGGACAGCTCCTCTCTCATTTTGGGAACTATTTTCTGATCCCAAGCTAGCCCAAGCCTGCTTTTTTGGACCGATACAGCTTTTAAACCTAAAAAAGGTAAAACATATCGACTTAAAACATAGATATCACTCTGGTATACTGCTCTATCTAATGAGTAAGATTAGAGAAAAAGATATCTATCCTCACCTGAAAATTCTATCTTCAGTGATTCGAAAAGTTAGTGAAGAAAGCTTTACATTATTGCAGAGCGCAATATACTATATTTTAGGGAATATCAAAAGTAGAGAGGAGGGCACGATAATACAATTTTTCAGAACTATTCCAATCAATAAAGGTAAAATTATGGCTATAACAAACACATATAGACAGGACTGCATTCAAGAAGGTATGCAAGAAGGGCTGCAGCAAGGTATGCAAGAAGGTATGTGTGGCGTGGCAAGGAATATGTTGGCAGATAATATGGATATCGACTCCATTATTAGATTTACAAAGCTATCTAAAAAAGAAATAGAGAAACTTAAAGAGGGGAATTGATGTCGCTCCTCGACTTCGTCAAATTATAAAAATCGTAAAAACGCCATCCTTTTGACTCTTACCTTGATAAGCAGTATAGTAAAATGTACGAGAACACATAGTTTAATCATGGGTAAGCCATATGGCAAAGGAGAAAATAAGTAACAGAGAATTTAGCGTATATAATGTTTTAAGCGGAATGCTTTATTTAAGTATTGCGGCCGTGTTTCTCCTGTCTTTAATTTCATATTCTCCTAACGATCCATCATTCAATTATGCAACAAACGCTGTGCCGAAAAACTTTCTGGGCAAGCTGGGAGCTTATTCCATTGATTTTATGTTGCAGGCTATTGGGCTATCGGTAGCACTTTTTATTGTGGCACCATTAACTTGGGGGTTAAAGAGCATTTTTGGTTATCCGGTAAGAAGCATTTGGTTGAGATTTATCCTATTATTGATGGCGGTGATTTCGCTAGCAGCGCTTTTATTTAATTTTAAACTAAAATACCTATTTCCTTTTCAGATGATATCTACGGGAGGCGCTTTGGGCAGCCTGCTTTCTCCACACGTAGCTCCAATTGCTAAAGAGTTCGCTGTTTACGCAGAGGGCGGCCTGGTTATGCTGTTACTTTATTTTACCCTAGATATTAAGGCTCGCTCCATTTACCTGCTATTTAAAACGTCAGCGACCCTTCTTTATAAGGCTTTATTGTTTTGTTTTTACGGAGCAATATTCTGTTTTAAAACCATCGCAAGGCTCTTCAAATATGCTTTCGAATCGCAAGACGACGAAATGCAAGATACAACTACAGTAGATGAAGCCAGAGAAAAAGTCTTGTCTGTGTTTAAGCGAAAACCAGCTCAACAAAAAAAGGATGCGCGCATCGAAGAAAGTTCCGTTTACAATTTGCCAACGCCAGACTTGCTTAAGTGCTATAAGCAGAGCAAGACCAGCATAAGCACGTCCACGCTGAAAAGTAACGCAAGCGACTTAATAAAGGCTCTAAATGATTTTGGCGTGCAAGGACGAATAGAAAATTATTTCCCTGGGCCAGTTATTACGCTATACGAATTAGAACCGGCCGCCGGAACAAAATCATCTCGGGTTATGAATTTGTCCGATGATATAGCACGAACTATGAGAGCGTTTTCCACACGCGTATCCATTGTTCAGGGGAAAAACTCTTTGGGGATAGAATTGCCCAATCCAACCCGCGAAATCGTTTACCTAAAAGAGCTAATTGAGTCAGAGGATTATATTAGCGGAGATCAAAAGCTGCCAATAATTTTGGGTAAGGATATCGGCGGGAAAGTGGCCATTGTAGACCTTTGTGACATGCCCCATTTGCTTGTCGCAGGAACGACTGGATCAGGCAAATCTGTCGCAATTAACGCGATGATTTTATCATTACTTTTTAAGCATACTCCAGAGACCTGCAAATTTATAATGATCGACCCTAAAATGCTCGAACTTTCCGTGTACGAAGGCATCCCACACCTGCTCGCGCCAGTTGTAACAGAATCTCGCAAAGCAGTCGCAACTCTTAAATGGGTTGTCCGAGAAATGGAAAATAGATATCGGATGCTGTCGCATCTTGGTGTGAGAAATATTCATGGCTATAATCAAAAAATAAGAGACGGAGTGGAGCTAAACAAAGAAGTGCAGGTTGGATTTGATCCAGAAACCGGCAACCCTATTTATGAAACCATTAATATCGAAAATAAAATTCTTCCATTTATAGTGGTTATTGTAGACGAGATGGCCGATTTGATGATCGTCTCTGGCAAAGAAATCGAGGTGTCGGTTCAAAGACTTGCTCAGATGGCTAGAGCTGCAGGCATTCATATCATCATGGCAACACAGCGTCCCTCCGTTGATGTAATTACAGGTGTGATTAAGGCTAACTTCTCTACGAGAATAGCATTTCAAGTTTCATCCAAGATCGATAGCAGAACAATTTTGGGCGAGATGGGAGCGGAGCAATTGCTCGGCAAAGGGGACATGCTGTTTATGTCTGGTGGCAATAAAATCAAAAGAGTTCATGGACCGTTTGTAGATGATAACGAGGTTATAAGTCTTGTTTCTTATTGGAAATCTCAAGGTTCGCCGAGTTATCGATCTGACATCCTTATTGAAGAAAAAAATAACGGCGATTTCTTTGGAATAGACAGCGGAGGGCAAGATGATCTTTTTGATCAAGCTGTAGCTCTTGTAAAACGTGAGAAAAAAATCTCAACGAGCTACCTGCAGAGATGTTTTAAAATCGGATATAATAAGGCCGCATCACTTGTTGAAAGAATGGAGCAAGAAGGCATCGTCAGCCAGCCAAACCATGTGGGAAAGAGAGAGATTCTGGTTAAAGATTAGAAACCAGATATTCGGCTCGCAAAGACGAAGTGCGGGAAGCTCACAGAAACAAGAAAACATGTCATTGCTGTATAATAGATAATCAAGTTTTGTCTCCCCATTTCAACAAAGACAACGTTAAAACGTCACCTGGACCCTCGCATTCGCGAGGGATGCGATCAGGAAATCCCCAACGAAATCAAGGATAGATCTTCAGTCTCCGTCAGTTGCCAAAACCCAATCTCCTTCTCCACGGTTTTTTAAAACCAATCCAGGTCACGTTCCCGCTTTCTTCTTTTGACTGCATAATTCTTATTTTACGAAATCTCTCTTTTCAAGATACAATCCAGACATAAATAGTGCAAGACGAGAGGAGCGATGCCTACTAAAAGTGGGTGAGCGACTAATAACTCAAGCAATGTTAAAAAATGGGACTGGTAAACACCTCAGTAGGTAAATGCTACCACGCAGTGCTGTCTGGCTTTAATGCCGACTCTTCGTTTTGTTATTTCTCATCAGTTGAGACGGGAGAATCTCTGCTAACTTCGTCCGCAGGAGGAGCTTGTTATTTTTCTACTTCAGTCGGAGCCGCTACTTCAGTCGGAGCCGCTACTTCAGTCGGAGCCGCTACTTCAGTCGGAGCCGCTACTTCAGTCGGAGCCGCTACTTCAGTCGGAGCCGCTACTTCAGTCGGAGCCGCTGCTTCAGTCGGAGCCGCTGCTTCAGTCGGAGCTGCTACTTCAGTCGGAGCCGCTGCTTCAGTCGGAGCTGCTGCTTCAGTCGGAGCTGCTACTTCAGTCGGAGCTGCTACTTCAGTCGGAGCTGCTACTTCAGTCGGAGCTGCTACTTCAGTCGGAGCTGCTACTTCAGTCGGAGCTGCTACTTCAGTCGGAGCTGCTACTTCAGTCGGAGCCGCTACTGCTGGCTCTTCGATTACTGGCTTAGTACTTCTTCTTTTATCTGGATTTTTTGTAGTTTTTGGATTGCCAACAGTTGATTTCTTCTTGTTTATAAACTTATCAAGGCCTTCAA
>Ga0307987_1001860_pt1 | contig 11332 bp, 8 predicted proteins | sample EllFjometagen181_FD_203157 | JGI IMG/M metagenome (GOLD analysis project Ga0307987, IMG submission 203157) | Marine microbial communities from Ellis Fjord, Antarctic Ocean - #181 | ecosystem: Environmental > Aquatic > Marine > Unclassified | place: Southern Ocean | collected 2014-10-08 | reverse complement strand
GGTGCTGAAAGAAAGGTGAAAATGATAAGAGAATATATGGACAGATCAAAAAGTCCGGGGATATGCATGCCCAGAAAATACCTGCTGAACACCTGCGTTGAAATAAACAGGGAAAGCAATACCATCAGAGTAACTGAAGCGAGTCCCATGGCTGACATGATTTTATCGATGGCACTATCAACCGCTTTGAATATAATTTTCAAAAGAACTCCTGAGATTATTAGGACTGCAAATTTCAGCTCAATTTATTTTGTCTGTAATCCTTAGTCATATTTTAATGCATTAGGTTTTAATCTTGATAAAGCTTGTTTTCTTCACTTCCCTGGGAAGGGTTTGGGCCGGCACCCAGGTAAGTTTCGGTGCAATCCGTACCTCTTCTTTGAAAAGGGACATCAGCTTTTCTTCAAGTAAGGGCAGCTCCGATTTGGAAACCGATGTGTCGTATTCCAGTGTGACATTTAATGGCGGTTCCACAAGCGGCCCTGGCTTGTCCAGGAGAATTTGGAAAAATCCGGTTACCTGGGGCCTGAATTTTAAAATGGCGGTCTTAATCGCTTCAGGATAAACATTAACTCCCTTAATAATTAACATGTCATCTGCCCGCCCGATGATCTTGAATCTCATCCCCGGCATGCTGCAATGACAGGGATCAAGTGACACCTTGAGGATGTCACCCAGCGAATACCGCATAAACGGGCCGCCTTCCCAGTCTAAAAAGGTAAAGACCATTTCTCCTGTGGAGCCGTCTTTGATGTCGATTGTTTTTTTTGTGTGTGGATCTAACAGCTCAAGAAGGCAATGGTCTTCCGAGATGAAATGCATGCCGCTGAATTGTTCAGGGGGCTCATCGCAGGAGATACCATGAAAAGCGTGTCCACCGCCGGTATGATCAAACACTTTGGCCCCAAACCCCTGGGCCAGCATTTTTCGGACTTCCGGATTTCCACCGCCGGGTTCACCGGCGCAGAAAAACCATTTCAGTCCCAGTTGATCTGCATCTTTTCCTGTGATCTGTGGACATTTTTCAATCATATACTGGCCAAATGAAGGGGTGGCAATGATGGCTACAGGCGATGTCAGCCTGATAAAATCAAGAACTCTTTTGGTCCCTCCCTCAATGCCGATGGGTACCACACATGCGCCCATGTGCATGATCCCCTGGGACAGCGGAAGCCCGCCGGTAAACATGGAAAGGGAAAGGGCCTGGATCATTACATCTCCCGGCCTGATCCCGGCCCGCCAGTATTTTCTGGCATGCATTTCGTTCACCACGTCTATGTCGTGCTGGGTCAGTGTATAAAGAGTGGGCATGCCTGTGGTGCCCGAGGTTGAATTGATTCTTACAATTTTTTCTCTGGGTGCGCATGCCAAAAGGGCATATGGATTCCCATATTGTTCGATGGAATCTTCCTGGGCCTGTCGTTGCTCATCTTTTGTCATGAGCGGTATATTTGAAAATGCATCAAAACTGTTGATGTCTTGGGGTTCGGCACCGGCATCATCCATTTTATTGCGATAAAAGGGTGAATTTTGATAGTTATACGCCACTTGTTTTTTCAATCGTTCCAATTGCAATGCACGCATCTTTTCCCTTGGCAGGGTTTCTATTTCTTCATTCCACAGTTTTCTTTCTTTATAAAAGGCCATCCTTACTCCCTGTATTCGTTTTGCCAGCGTCATCACTGCATATTTCTAATAAGATGTCCCGGGTGGTTTCTTTTTTAAAAAAAGCCACACGGCCATGACTTCCGGTCCGTGGAAATCCTTCCATCACACAGACCCCTTTATTTTCAAATTCCAACACCGATGTGTCAACATCATCTGTTTTTATGGAAAGATGATTCACCCCGGACGGTGTCCCCATCACTCGTTCTCCAAAATTATCTGCGCAGGTCGTATATTGGATCAATTCAATATCAATGTTTTCAGCCTTTAATGTGGCAATCCTCAACCCGACCTCATCCATTTCCTTGATTTCAGGAGTTTGAAGACCAAAAAGAGATTCAAAAAGAGCCATGCTTTTTTCGAGATTTTCTACAATGATTCCGATATGGTCCACATGTGGTCGTGTCATTTGTTTTTTCCTCTAAGCCTGGCTTTTCCTCTGAGACTGTTTGTTGCCTCATGATCGACTGTCATTGTGGCTTCATTGATCACAACACCATAGTCCATTTTTGCGCTTTTATTTGAAACCAGCTCATTTCTTACGTCTTCAAGAATTTTATCAACCGGTCTTAAAAAAGGATCTCCATACCCGCCACCGCCACCGGCGATATCATGAAAGATAGTGTTTTTGGGAATGTTCCGGATAATTTCCTTGGACTTAGCTGTTCTTATGGTTCCATCAGGGTAACGAAGTTCCACATGGTTGATGGCGCCTTTTTTGCCCCCGAAAAGACCGAATGCCCTGGCTTCTTCTTCCACACCGTCTCCAAATGCGATTCCGGTAACATTTTCGCCATAGATTTCAAATTCGGTCTCAATACCCAGGCCCCCTCTCCACTGTCCGGCCCCGGCCGAATCCTTTAAATATTCATGCTTGACAAGAAAATGGGGATCCTGGATTTCAAACATCTCATAGTCCTGGGCCAGGATACCGCCGGCACAATTGATTAAGCCGATATGGTCATACCCATCTGCCATATAGGTGCCCCCGGATCCCCCTTTTAATGCTAAAAAGAGAATATCCACATAAGACCGATTGTGTCTGGGATCTATACCGGTCAGGTTGAACCCGAGAAATCGATTCCATCCGGCAGTTACTCTTTTGGGGAGGATGTTGGAAAATGCCTTCATGATCGCATCTGCATTGGGGCCGGTAATGCTGTTGCCAAAAGTGGTGGCAGCGGGATATTCGGCATTTAAAAAACTGCCCTTTGGACTGATGATTTTTATGGGTCTTACAATGCCGTCATTGTGGGGGATATCCGGGTTGATCAGCATGAGAAATGTCAATAAAACAGCGGAGGAAGTGGCTGCAAGGGGAGCATTGACAAATCCCGGAGTCTGGGGGTCAGATCCGGAATAATCAAAAATAATTTTTTCTCCTTTGACTATCACGTTTAAATTGATCTTCATTTTTGAGCCGTCACTAACACCGTCATAATACACGTAGCTCTCACCTGGATAGGTGCCGTCCGGGATACGATCAATCTCTTTTTTAACCATTTTTTCCGTGACATCAAACAGATAGTTGACGTGATTTTGAAATTTTAAAATGCCATATCTGTCAAGAAGCGCCTTTACGCCTCTTTCTCCGACAACGCAGCCACCCATCTCGGCTTTTATGTCTTCCTCCACGATCTTGTACCGGATATTGGCAAAGATCATATCCCAGACATCTTTTCGGAATTTTCCGGCTTCATATATCTTTACGGGCGTGATGCGAAGTGCCTCCTGCCATACCTCTCTTGCCTCGGGGTTGTATCCGCCGGCAACCGCACCGCCGATATCAGCCTGGTGCCCTTTGCAGGCAGCCCAGGCAACAAGCTTTTCTTCATGAAAGATCGGCTTGAAAACGGCAACATCTGCGTTTTGGTTTCCGCCTGAAAAAACATCATTGTGGATAATGATATCACCCTCAAAAATGTCCTCTCCAAAATAGTTGATAATATATTCGCATGCCGGCTGGATCGCAAAGGCGAGCACCGGGATATATTCGGTCTGCTCCAGCATCCTGCCCTCATGGTCATAAAGCCCTGTAACAAAGTCCCTTGCTTCATTTAAAATCGGAGACCGTGTTGTTCTTAACAGGGTCAGTCCCATTTCCTCTGTAATGGATTTGAACCGCCTTTGAAAAACCGAGGCTAAAATTTGATCAATTTTTTTATCCATTAAGTCCTCTCTTTTCACCGTGTGCCGGGGGGGTGTCCTTTATTATTGTCATCATAAAGCTGCCGTATTGATCGCATTCAATTTCAAACATGGACGGAACAAAAAGGGTGGTATTTTTCTGTTCGATAATCGCAGGTCCTTTTAACTGATTGCCAAATCCCATTTTATTACCGTCATAGATATTGATGGAGGTAAAATCCATTGTTGACGGGTTGAACACGGGTCTTTTTCCTTTTAAGGCCACAGACGGATCAACCCCGGCAAAGGCTTCCTTTCGAAAGGCCGGTTTGTCTGTTGTTCCGATCGCCGTCATCCGGATATTAACCAGTTCCACAGCTGTTTTCTCTTCTTTTAAATCATACCCGTAAAGCCGGTTGTGCTCGCTGTGAAAGCCATCGGCCATTGTTTCAAATGCCATTGTTTTTATATCATCCATGGCAACCGGCACGCTGACTTCGTGATATTGACCGATATACCGAAGATCAAGAAAAAATTGTAGGTGTCGTTTTTCCTTGGGGATTTTTTCATTGGAAAGAATTTTTTCTCCTTCGGCTTCAAGGTTTGCAATCAATGAAAGCCAATGTCCTTTTTCAATACTTTCTGAAGAAAAATAGGAATGAAAGCTTCGTACAAAATCGTGTTTTAAATCGGAAAGAAGCATGCCTGCCGCACAAAAAATGGACGATTCCTTGGGGATCAGAATTTTTGAAATTTCAAGTTCAAGGGCAATCATGGCCGCATGTATGGGGCCGGCTCCCCCACCGCACACCAAAAGAAAATCTCGGGGATCAAATCCCCTTTGAACCGAAATTTCCCGGATGGCGGATGCCATGTTCACATTCATGATATGATACATGCCGTATGCCGCTTCAATCAGGTTCATTTTCAAAGGATCGGCAACTGTTTTTTGAATCGACTCTTCTGCGGCTTTTTTGTCCAGCTTCATCTGACCACCGGCAAAAAAATCAGCACTCAGATATCCTAAAATCAGGTTGGCGTCACTACAGCTGGGTTCTTTTCCGCCAAGACCGTAACATACGGGTCCAGGCCGCGCACCCGCACTTTTGGGCCCCATGCGAAGGAGTCCGCCTTCATCAATCCAGGCAATACTGCCACCACCCGCTCCAATGGTGTTGATTTCCATCATGGGCAGGGCAAGGGCCATGCGATCCACTTTCCCATCCATTGTTACGATGGGTTGGGCATCTTTGATAAGGGCGGCATCAAAACTGGTTCCGCCCATATCCACGGTAATAAAGCTTTTTTGTCCATGCAGTTCAGCATAGGCGATCCCGGCCATGGGGGCTGCAGCCGGACCTGAAAGAAGGGTGCTTGCCGCAAGTTCGATGACCGCCTCGGGTGTGGTCACCCCGCCATTGGATTGCATGATTAAAAAGATTCCGGAAAATTGGTTTTCCAAAAGACGGGTGGTGAGTTTTGACAAATACCCTTTTAAAATGGGCCCCACTGAAGCGTTAAGCACGGTTGTACTCACCCGGTCATAAAACCGGATTTGGGGAAGGACGGATGAAGAGACGGACAGATACGCATCCGGCATATGCTTTTGGATAATTTTTTTGGTTTTTTCTTCATGGGTGTTGTTGGCGTAAGAATGCATAAAACAGACAGCGACAGCTTCAATACCCTGATCTTTAAAAAGCTCAATGCCTTTTATCACGTCATTTTCATCGATTTCTGCAATAATATTTCCGGCATAATCGACTCGTTCTGAAACCGGTAATCTCAAGTGTCGTGGGACAATGGGGGCCGGTGGCAGGTATTTGTTATTATAGAGTTCTTCTCTTATGCCTCGCCGCATCTGGAGTGCATCTCTGAATCCTTTTGTGGTAAGAAGCCCTGTTTTCGCGACATTGCCTGTTAGAACGGCATTTGTTGTTACCGTTGTCCCGTGAACGATGATTTCTATCTCACCAAGAAAGGCTGTCAGGGGTTTATTTTTTTTTTGGGCCATCAGATTCAGTCCCTTCATCACCGATATGGAAGGATCCTGGGGCGACGACAATACTTTAAAAATATCAGAGTTGCCCTGATCATCCATGAGAAGAAAATCGGTAAATGTTCCGCCCACATCAATACCTATTTTAAATGTCATTAAACCTCCAGTACTACATGACTTTTATTGGCTGTTATTTTTTATCAATTGTGATTTAATTATCAGTTCATCAATCCGGGTAAATAAAGCGCAATCTGCGGGAAAATCATCACCAGAATCATGACCACTGCATCACACATCAAAAAGGGGATGCCCGCTTTGTACACATCGATCATGGTTGTGCCTTTCGGGGCCACCGCCTTCATCACGAACAAAAGCAATCCAAAAGGCGGGGTGGTATTTGCCATTTCCATGTTTATCAGCATGATCAGGGCAAACCAGAGCGTGTTAAAATGCAGGGCCTCCACAACTGGTAAAAATATGGGAATTGCGATCAGGACCATGGACAGGTTATCCATAAAACACCCCAGAAACAAAAGAACGATCTGCATGGAAATTAAGACCATGAAAGGAGGAAGGTCTAACCCAATGACCATCTCGATAACTCCGGCACTGGCACCGGAAAAAGCCAGGATCTGGCTGAAAATCATAGACCCTGCAATAATCATGAACATCATGGATGTTATTTTGAGCGTTCCCATGATGCAGGCTTTCATGATGGTAAAGTTCATTTGTCCATAAACCAGGGCAAGCAGAATGGTTCCCATTGATCCCAGGGCGGCTGCTTCAGATGGTGTTGCCACTCCCAGAAAAATCAGGCCGATAACCAGAAATATAATGAGCCCGATGGGGAACATATGGATGATGCTTGTTTTAATTCTTTTCCTGATCGGGACAACTTCCTGCTGATAGGGTGGGGCAAGGTGGGGTTGAAGGTGGCAGCGGATCACCACATAACTCCCGTAAAAAAAGGCCATGAGAAACCCCGGCAGAATTCCGGCAATCAAAAGTCCGCCAACCGATATCTGGTTTAAGGCAGCAAGAAGGATGGCCAGTGCACTGGGTGGGATAAGCATGGAAAGCCCGCCACTTCCCATAATCGGCCCCAGTGACATGCTTTTGTGATACCCTCTTTTTTCCATGTCCGGGACCAGTAACGATCCAAGAATCGAGGTGGTGGCAAGTGTTGAACCACTCATGGTCGAAAAAAGTGCCCCCCCGATGATGGACAAAAGGGACAGACGTCCCGGTATTTTTCCAATCCATTGATCTGTCGCATCAATGGCTTTAAATCCCAGTTTGGAGTGAAACATTACTTCACCCATCAGCACGAAAAGGGGCACAGGCAGCAGACTGAACGTCGTAAGGCTTTCCCTTAAATTTAAAATAAGTTGAACAATTCCCATTTCTCCACCGAGAAAAAGAACGGCACCAATGACATCCACAACCAGAAAGGCAACGGCCACCGGCGTGCCGATAAGCATCAATATCGCCATGAGACCGAGTAAAAGTGCCAGGGTTAACGACCAATCCATGTGGGTTCCTTTTGTTTAATGATGGTTTGCCAATTTTTTGTTGCCAGGATGTTGCTTTGCACCCTCATCTTTATATTGTTGATAGTATTTATTTGCTCTTCGAATAAACTGAAGCGCGAACAAAAAACAACCGACCGGGATAACAATGATGACTAAAAACTCCGGTATTTTAAGATATTTTAATGTGGGAACGCCCCGCGTATAAAAGTCATAAGTGACAATCGTTCCATAATAGGTCAATATCAAAAGAATACCGGCCCCAAGGATAGATGTCAGTGTATTGAGCATGGCTTCGGCTTTCTTGCTAATCATATTGAGAATGATATCGACTTTGATGTGTCCTTCTTCTTTGAGAACATAACCTGCAGTTAAAAAAGGAATATACAGCAGGATATATTCGCTGATTTGAAGAATCCATCCGCTGGGGCTGTTAAAAAAATATCGCATCACCACATCAATACAAACAGAAACAAGAGAAAAAATCATTAAACTGCCGGCAAACCATGCGAATCCAACCAAAATGATATCTAAAATGCGACCGGATTTTTGAAAAATAGTCATCCTTAATCGTCCTTTTGCCAGGGGTTCCCGGGTTGCCTTAAGGTGTCAGCATTTTTTGAAGTTTAGATCCAAGTGTCGGATTCTGCTTGATGATTTCATCCCATCCGGCTTTATAAGCCAGGTCAACATAGGCTTTGGTCTCTTCGGGTGAGAATTTGATGACCTTCATTCCTTTAGCCTGTAATTGGGCGTATTCCTTTTCAGAAATGTCAGCCATGATACTGCTGTATTTTTTTTCATTTTCAATCATGGCATCTGTAAGCAGTTGCTGGAGGTGTGCAGGCAGTTTTTCCCATGTTTTCAGATTGATCAGGCCTTCAATATTCATCTGATAAATTCTGGGTTCCAGGATATATTTGCAGACATCCACCCATCCCATCTGCACATTGCCGAGAATTGCCCAGGCATAACCGTCAATGGTGCCTCTTTCAAGAGCGGTATAGATATCTGATCCAGGCATGGTGACCGGCACGGCCCCCAGTTGTTTGACAAAGGGTTCATACGTTGCGGAAACGCGAATTTTTTGGCCTTTCAGATCATTTAGAGTGGCGGCTGATTTGTTGGTGAAAATTTGAAACCATACACCGAATTCGGCCCGGCCCAGATAATGGACGTTGTGTTTTTTGAAGAGCTCATTTCGAAAGGCATGATATCCGTTTTCTCTTTCTTTTACCGGATCAAGGCGGGTAAGGTGGCTGTATGCGGCACCTGTTACCTGTCTGCCGTAATAGGATTCACAGCCGAAAATCATGTCTACAACGCCGTTTCTGAGCGCCTCGAACTGCTTAAAGCCCGGCATGGCTTCAGGTCCCCCGATATATTTGATTTCCAGTTCCCCTTTTGCCTTTTCGTTTACTGAGTCCACAAATGCCATCCAGGCTGTCATGTTGACGTTGCCTTTGGGCAAAAAAGTGACCATCTTGAGGGTTGTTTTGGCATATGCAGGTGTTAAAAACATGGTGGCAACGATTAAAATGGTCATACAGATCAATGATTTTTTCATTTTACATCTCCTTTTTTAATCAAAAAAAATTATAAAAATAATGATAGAAAATGATGGTTTGGGTCATACAGCTGTCATTTCTATCCTGGTCATCACAATCACGGACACTCTATCGACTACGAAACTATTTTTTACACCCCCCATACAGGGCTAAATCAGGGAATGGGGTTCTTTTCAGATTATTTTTTTCCTTTGTTTACTATGCATTTATCTTGTTCCATTTTTATAAAATTTTTAGGTCTGACCTTCAGGTCATGCAACGTTAAGGTTTATTTAAGGACACCTTCCAGAGGATAACGGGCCAGCATCTGGCGCATATCCACCAGATGTTCCACCATTACTCTGCGGGCACCAGCAGCGTCTTTGTTCTCCACTTTTTGGGCTATTTTTTTATGATATAAAGACATGCTTTCTTTTTCTTCTTCTAACCATTTGATGGAAGAAATGAATTTAAACAGCAGGTCGATTAATGAAGCTTGGAATACACTCAACAACGGATTATGGGCGGCATCGGCAAGGGCTTTGTGAAAGTGTTCATCCCGGCTTTGAAATGTTTCTTTTTGATGAAATGATTGCTCCAGATCGGCAATGGATGCCCATATTTTTTCGATATCTTCATCGGTTCTGTTAATTGCTGCAAAATGGGCAATACTCGGTTCGATAATGCCCCTGACATCAATAACATGCTCAATGCTGATATTCTTCCATCGGATAATATCCTGAAGCAAGTCAGAGATTTGAGTCCCGCCAATATCCTCGGTGACAAAGGTGCCGCCGCCGGTTCCTTTCTTTACATGCAACAGCCCGCTGTTCCTAAGGGTCAGGATGGCTGAACGAACTGTGACACGACTGGTGTTGAAAATTTTTGTTAATTCTCTTTCGCTCTGAAGCCTGTGTCCCGGCGGTATTTTGTTTTCAAGAATGGCTTCTTTGATTTGTGTCACAATTCTTTCATGGGCTTGTTTGCCGTCAACAACCGATGTGAAAAGATAGTTCAATTGTACCTCCCTAAGAATGGGGAAAACCAGTAATAGAAAAAAATATGTCCTAAAAAAATTAGATCAGACACTCGTGGACTAACCATAGACCAATAAGTATTTTTTTTATTTACTTTTTTTATCGAGTTTGTCAAGGAAAAAATGAACACCACAAAAAATAATAGATTTGGCCATCAAATGGAAATAGAAGCATAGCGTTTGATGTCAGGTCGCTGATTCAACTCTGTAGATGGATTAAAAAGGCCGTTAATTTTTTTTAAATTATAAAATTTGAGGCCCTAATCCAGAGACATCACTTCAAAGTGGATCATATCAAAATTGCCGGTGTCATCTGCCACAGAGAGCTGGTAGGTTCCGGGGGAGGGCATGGGTATGGTTCCGGAGGTGCCGGGGGCGATTGTGGCCACGGGTTTTTTGTTTAAAAACCAATAATATTTTCCCTGGCCGCCTGACGCGGTGATCGGGATGGACGGCAAGTTAACCTGGCCTGGTGGGTGTGTTAAAATACTGTTATTGAACACCGAGGTGATTTGAATGCGGGTGCCGGAGAAATCGGCAATATCCGGGCAGTTTTCTGATGGGGGAGGGATCAGTTTGTATCTTCTCCATGAGGGCGGCAGCCAGGGTTCAGCCCCCAGCGGCCACACCGCTTTTTGCACTTTTTTTATCCCCCCGCATGAGGGCTCTGGGCCCTGTTTCCGTCTTTATCGATCCAGAAGGTTTTTAAAAGCGGGCTGAACACTGCGTTTGCCTGGTTTAAGGTTAAGGGGATTTTGTTATCCAGTATCCAGGCATCGTGTTGTACATAACAATTTTCTTTAGATCTGTTTTTTGCCAGTCCAAGTGGCCAGCAGATTTTTTGCTGCTGCACACTTGAAGGCTGTTTTTTTATAAAATCATTCTGGGGCAGGTTTTCAAAGATGCGGCGAAGCAGTGGAATGGCTGTTATTGCGCCATATTGTCCCGGAGAAGGAGAGCCATCAGGTCTTCCCACCCAGACACCTGCCACATAATCTCCCATGATTCCAAGGGCCCAGGCATCTCTGAATCCATAACTTGTGCCGGTTTTCCAGGCCATGGGAATATGGCCGGACAATCGGTTGATGCCTTCAAATCCCGGCATGGGTTGGGCCAGGATTTTGCTGATGATCCATGCTGCACCGGGTGACATCAGGTAGCGTTCCTGTGTCGGGGTTTTTTTTGAATCTTGTTTTAACAGGGCTGGCTTTCCTGTGATGCCGTCTCTGGCAAGTGCGGAATACAGTCTTACCAGTGATTCCAGGTTCGTACCCATTCCTCCGAGGATCATGCTCAAATTGGGTTTGCCGGACAGCTTGATCCGGGCACCGGCATTCACCAGGCGGTCGATAGATAGGAAGACGCTTTTTGTTAATAGAAGTATGAAATAGATTCCAAAAGCTGAAATATGTATCCAGTCGGGATCGGG
>Ga0307987_1001859_pt1 | contig 11337 bp, 9 predicted proteins | sample EllFjometagen181_FD_203157 | JGI IMG/M metagenome (GOLD analysis project Ga0307987, IMG submission 203157) | Marine microbial communities from Ellis Fjord, Antarctic Ocean - #181 | ecosystem: Environmental > Aquatic > Marine > Unclassified | place: Southern Ocean | collected 2014-10-08 | reverse complement strand
CTAATAGGAGTTTTAGCTGAAAAACTTTTATATTTTCCAAATACAGATTCTATGATATCAGATGTACCCAGATATATTTCACCTTTTTGAACGGCTTCGGTTTCATGTAATAGAAAGTCATAAAGGTTATCAGCAATCAATCCGGCAGTTGAGCTGTTAATGTTTAATTTCCCTATAGATTTTTGAAACACTTCAGCAGTATTTTTCCGGAGGCCTTTATTTTTCACTTCATTTTTTGCCGTCTGAAGAACATTCAGGATACTCTGCCAGTTTTTAAGATTGCCTTTATAGCTGTTTACCCAGCCGAACATACTGTCAAATTCCCTTAAAATATTATTTTTTTCATCTCCATGTTCAGATTTAATTTGAATATTTTCTCTGTATAGTATTATCCTTTCAGCCCAGTTTACGTATAAATCAAGATTTAACCACCGTGCTTTTTCTTTTGGTTTTGGCGGTGCGAGATAAGCAAACTTAGTATGTACCGTTTTTCTTTTTGTGTGAGCATAATTTTGAACATAGCTCTTCCAGCGTTTATCATCCTTCAGGTGATGTTTCAGCATCAGTGCACATTTATGTGTAATATCATATGAATAACGGATATCAGGATACTCTTCACAAATATTTTCTATTCCTTTCTTAATATCACTTCCGTGATCTGATACTATCTGTATCGGAATTCCAGTTGCTGCTATTACATCTGATAAAGCGTCCTTAACGCTCTGAGCATTATTTTTATTCTTTATCTCTATCTTTAGTACTCTTACATCCTGATGCCTAAGATTAATTCTTCCTGCTCTCAGAGTTTCCATGGTAACCCCCAATATTAATAAGCATTTCTGTGTTCCAAATTCTATAGTATGATCAAGTATATATATCCAGTCATCTCTTTTTTCTATAGGTTTTGAAAGTTCATAAAGACCATACTGCAGCATCCAGTTTTGAACTGATACATGCGACGGCACCCGCCCGACTGATAAACAGTCAAATATTTTAAAGCATTTTACCGTTCCACGCAAACTGCAGAGTGCATCTGTTAACAGCATAATTGATTTTTTTATCATTCCGAACGGATAAGTATAATTAAACGGTTTCAAGTCCACGGCTTTTTCGTTTTTTTTTGAGTTCATTTAGTTTCTCAATTTCAAATTCCTGATGTTTCAGCTTCCTGTTAAGTTTTGTTATTTCATTTTTCATAGCTTTTGTTTCAAGTTTAACTGCAGTTGCTTTATCCTTCCATTTATCTCTACTTACAGACAAATCATATATAGTTGTAGAATCTCTGTGTAATTTTTTTCTGGCTCCGGTAAGTTTATTTTCAAGCTCAATAACCTGTTCTCTATTATTTCTTTTCTCATTTATTAGTTCTTCATTGACTATTGTTAGTTCTACATCATTAAACCCTTCAGTTTTATATAGTTGAATAAACAGGCCTGGAATATCTCTACATATTTCCTTAAATCTTTTATAATTTCTCTGGAGGTTTTCAACTCTTCCTATATCTTCCACATTCAGGTGCATTGAGGAACTTTTACCTAATACTGTATAGCTCAACTGATAATATGGTCCGTGTTTAACGGGATTTTCAGGATCCTTACATTTACATCTAGGAGTTCCACAGACATTGTACTGTTTACTTATACTGCCAGGAAGGATTCCTTTAAGTGTTATCAGTTCTATGAGAAGTTCTTCTATTTTTTGCATTAAATCATTATTCATCTATATCTCCTGTTATCATAAACCATAGCTATATTATTGCTATCGGTTTTAGCACAAAAATAAATAGATGTCAATACCTTTTATAAAGAAATATTGAAATCTATTTGATAGTAATTCTTAACACCCCAGGTCTAACCTCAAATTTGAGACAATTTGTTGATTAGATTTACCTTTTAGATATCAGTATATTTTGTAATCAGAGCGTAAATGCTCCCAGTAACACTGATAGGATTTTATCAAAAATAAAATAGGTGTTTTTGAGCCGATATGTTCAATATGTTTAGTTTACAATCCTATACATGTTGAATTATGTACTAATCTGAACCTTTAAAAAAATAAAGATTTCAGATTAACGACCACTACATCTTGTGGTTTGTCCTATTTTTTAGGATCAAAAGAAAAAATTGAGACGGCTATATAAATATATAACAATTTATACATAAACATATTATAATAATAATTCAAGTTTAACATTATGGAGATTATGTGACGTCAAGAATTAAAATACTAAAGAACTTATTGTCAGTTAAGTGAGCGATTCTATTATGTCGCTTGGGAGATATATAAAGATGAAAACAATAAATAAAGATGAGAAAAAACGTATAGAATCAATTGCTTCTGAGATTATAGACTCAACAACAGATGCAATAATTACAACTGATTTGAATGGAAGAATAAATTTTTGTAATACGTCAGCTGAGCTGCTGATATGTTATTCTGCTAAAGAGATGATTGGAAAATCTATTGTTGATTTTTATCCAAAAGAAGAACATCTTAAATTAGGAATGCTCATTGAGGCATTATTAAAGGGCACAAAAATCTCAAATATAGAATTAACCATTAAAAATAAGGATGAAAATTAATACCAATTACCATGTCCTTGACACCCATAAAAGATCATAATGGAAAAATAATTAAGTTGCTTGGAATAAGTAAAGACATCTCCGCCCTTAAGAAGACGGAAGTTGATCTCAAAGAACGGATCAAAGAGCTAAATGCTTTATATGGTTTGTCTGAGATTGTTGAAAGAAAAGGCATTACCCTGGATGAGCTGTACCAGGAAGCAACTAATATTCTTCCTTCAAGTTGGCAATATCCGGAAATCACCTGTTGCAGGATAACTATCAACAACAAAGAGTTTATTACTGAAAATTACACATGCAGCAACTGGAAACAAACCTCAGACATCCTAGTTAATGGAATTGTTGCAGGTAATATCGAGGTTATTTATCTGGAAGATAAACCTTTTCTGAATCAAGAAAGGATGGTTTTAGATGTCTTTGCACAGCGGTTAGGCCACATCATAGAACGTATGGAAATGGATAAAAATAAATTAAAAGAAGCAAACTTGAAATTACAGGAACTTGTCATGTATGACGCCCTTACAGGAGCCATTAATAGAAAGCCATTTGTTGACATACTGGGACAGAATATTCTTCGGGCCAAGCGTGAACAATCAATGTTAGCTGTTTTTTACATTGATATTGACAACTTTAAGAGAATAAATGATAAATTCGGTCACAATATAGGTGATAAAGTTTTACAAATAGCTACAAGTAAAATCAGATTGTGCTTAAGAGAAAGTGATTTGATTGGAAGATTAGGCGGAGATGAATTTGGAATTTGTTTAAACAATATCAAATCAAAAAAAAATGTAGCTGTAATTGCTAAAAAAATTAATCACGTTTTTAATGACAAAATCCAAGTATATAGTCAATCATTAGAATTAACCCTCAGCATTGGAATAACTTTATTCCCTGAAGATGGAGATGATGCTGAAGAACTATTGAAATATAGTGATATGGCTATGTATGAAATAAAAAGAACTAAAAAAAACTCATTCCGTTTTTTTAAATGAAAAAACATATCTACACTATTCTTTTGGGATTAAGGATAAATTTAAACATTCGGATCTAAATCGTCATAAGGTTTTAGTTCATAACAATAGTCGCTATTTTCAACTAGTTATTTCAGCCTATTTTTGGGTTGTTTTTCAGAAAAACCAGTAATATATATCGGTTAACTTTATCATCATTGATTAAACTCATATGCAGATTGTTTAAATGAATATTTAATATTTCCAGATCATAAAATTTTAATCAACTTAAAAATGGGAGATATAAAAATATTGATATTAGAAAGATTTTGAACCAAAACAAAAGACTTATTGTTAAATTCTATGACGATTTAGGTCGATTTGTTTAGATGCACCCAAGATTTATCGGGTTTAATCTTTATCAAATACAAAATCATTACTATAACAATCACAGCGAAAACCAAATTCCATACCCCTATATAAAAAGTAGTATACATTTGAAACTTAGTAAAAATATATAGGATCACTCCATCACCTATCATCTGCATGCAACCTGAAAAAGAAGCCCCTGCACCGAGAGCCTTTGTAGATTCTTGAAGCATTCCGGCAGTGCTGTTTGTAAATACAAATCCAATTCCTATAGAGATGATCGATACAAAAATAATCATGAACCAAGCTGTTTTAAGAGATAATAGACATATTAATATTATACATATCGAACCTATTATCATTATAATACACCCTATAATCATATTTTGATTAATACCTGTTTTATATTTTGTAAGCTTAGGAAGCCAAAGAGAGGAACTGGTCCCAAGACCTAAAGTAACAGCAGGTATTAACATTATTAAACCATACTGACCAGGTGTATATGAAAATACATCCTCCAATATATATGCTGTAAATGTCATATATATTATCATGCCGGTAAAACTCAACATTACACTAAATACATATATCATATATTTTATATTTTTGGCCAATTCTAAATAATTTGCAATAATCACTTTTGCATTAAAGCTTGTTCTTTGAGATTTACAATGTGTTTCAGGAACCAAAAATATCACTACAAATAACACAAATATTACATAACAAAACAGGAAAAGGAACATTGTTCTCCATGCGAAATATGTCACGCAAGCACCTCCTATCAATGGTGCAATTGCAGGTGTAATAGCTAAAACCAACATAAAAACGGTAAGAGCCTTAATAAATTTTGTTCCTTCATAGGAATCTTTCATTATTGCTCTTGGGATAATGGCTATAGCCCCTGCGCCTAATCCCTGAATAAGTCGGGATACTAAAAGCATATTATATGTATAGGATGAATATGTTAAGAATACACCACAAGCCAATATAACTACTCCAATTAACAATATTCGTTTTCTTCCAAAACTGTCTGATAAATTACCATATATTAACTGAGAAATACCGAAACCATATAAAAAAGTAACAACAGTAACTTCAATTTGACCACCATGCAAATGCATATCATGCCCTATTAAGGGCAATGCCGGTAGATAAAACAATAGAGCAAATTGTCCAGCAGTAACAGATATTATAACTGCAATAAGAAATACTGTTCCACGTGATTTTTCATGATTAATTTCATGATTTAGATTCATATTACTTCCTTTTGTAATTGGTTATTTTGGGTTATGGAGAACCGGTTAAAAGTTAATCTTTCACTATACTATAATTAATTTATTTTCGAATATTACATAGATATTTTAATATATGGTTCTGTGCATAAACTGACAAAAATGGTATGTTTGAATATTTTTCGATGAGATACATTTATATATAAGTTATTTACATATAAAATAATATATCATTACACCTTCTCAAGAATCATAATCTTGATTATTCACTTACTTTGAATATTTTCTGCAGTTTATTTATGATAATAATTCTTTAGCATGCCTTTTTTATAAAGAGACATAAAAGATTTAACAACTTTTGGGTCAAAGTGTGTACCTGTAGATCTCTTTATTTCATCAACGACTTTTTCTATTGGCCATGCTTCTTTATAAGGTCTCCTGGAAATTAATGCATCAAACACATCCGCTACAGCTACAATTCTAGCAGAAATGGGAATAGCATCGCCTTTCAGACCTTGTGGATAACCGCTTCCATCCCATTTTTCATGATGTGACAGGGCTATTTGCCTAGCATGTGTAAAATCTGTTTAGAACATAAACATAACACCCGGGTAATGTTTTCCTGTTATTCAAGTCTATGACAATTTACCCCCCCTTGTTTAGATGCAATCAATTTTCTACAAACATTTCAATACTTCATTATAACTTTTTGTCATGTACTAATAAAATTTTCTAAACATTAATATAATAGCTATAATAATAGCAATAATAAAAATTGGTTTTATAAATTTAGCACCTTTAGTTATAGCAATATAACTGCCAAAATATCCACCAACCATTCTTCCAGCGGAAGCAATCAAAATGAATTTAATATCAAGCAGACCAGATGGTATTAATACAATTGTTGCAGTGATACATATCAGAAGGTTTAAAAACCTTGATGTTGCAAGGGAATCAACTATCTCAAAACCAAAGATAAACATGAAAGTCATTGTCATAAAAGCACCACTTGCAGCACCATAGAATCCATCATAGATTCCAATTGCAAAAAGTATTGCCATTGTAATAATTTTAGTTATTTTTGTTTTGGAAACCTTTTTTTGTTTCATTCCAGTATCTTTAAAGAAAAGAATAAAGAAAACTAATATAACGAGAGCTGCAGGAACAAATTTTCCCATAAAATCATTTGAAACAGCTTTAAGAATTTCAAGACCAATCACAGTTCCAACCAGCATCAATGGAATAATAAGCTTCAGCTCTTTAAAATGAACTTTCTTCCCTTTAATAAACCCGGCACAAGTTGCTATGTTACCAAACATGGCTATTGCCTTATTTGAAGCTACTGCTGTTTTAGGAGGCAAGCCAGCAAGTATAAGAAGTGGAGTAGAAAGCAGTCCTCCTTCACCAGCGACTGCATCCATTATGCCAGTAAAAAACATTCCAACTGTTAATATCAATATTTCTTCCATTCAAAATTTCCTTTTAATGATGTATTCTAATTATTTGTTATTCAATGTCACTGAATTGCTATTATATAAAATAATTATGTCTAGTAAAAATACAGGACAATAGTTAATAATGCCATTATATGGAATTTGCAGCAATATTTCAATACTCAATAAATCAATAAATTTCAATAATTAATACTATATTATTTGCATCAAGAATATTAGCTAGAGTAGCACAAACATTAAATGCCTTTGAAAAAATAAATTGCCTTGTAATTTATAAGTTGAGTATTACATTATGCTTTTTTAAAATTCAAATAAATATTATAAAATCATATAAGGTAATTTATTATGAAAATTAGTGCACGTAATGTAATCGAAGGTAAAGTAACTAGTATCGTACCAGGAGCTGTTAATTCTGAAGTAGTTATTGAATTACCATGTGGACAGAAAGTTGTTTCTGTTATAACTAAAAATTCAGCAGAAAACTTAGGACTTGAAGTTGGTAAAAATGCTTATGCAGTAATTAAAGCATCTAATGTTATGCTAGCGACAGACTAATAAGATATTTACTTTGTATATATAGAATTTATAAAAATTCTTATATCTATAAAACATCACTATCTAACAGGTAGTGATGTTTTTTTGTTTAGTCATCTAAAATTAGTAATTAATCGGGGATTCCCAGAAGACGCCACATTTTGCATTCTTTTATCATAATAATGGCTTTGTTACCTCACCATATGCGAGGTTCGGTTCTGGGCTGTTGGTTAAACTTTACCCAGATTGGATTTTTCAACTGGTTTGCACCAGCTTAACTTGGCGCTCTCTTGATGATATCACTATGATGTCAAAAGCTAATGATGATGCAGACGATGATGTACTCCCTTCCAAATGGCATAAAAAAAGGTATTTATTATTGGGGGTACACCCGGTAGTTCTACGTAGGGGTAGAGAAAGCGAAGTTGTCATAAGAAGCAAAGCAGAATATAATTTATAAAGGCGGTAATGAGAACAGTTGTTTCAAAATTTACGGTTTGAGAAGAAATTTTGGTCTCAGCCCCTAAAAACTTACATTTACTCTGCTTGCAGGCCACTATTTAATTTCTACTCTAATTTGATTATTTTCAATAAACAAAACTAGCTTTTCCCCGAGGCTAAATCGCTCTCAAACCGAACCATGTTGTCCGTTTATGCACAGAACCCCTAAATATTACTCCAACAACTTTATATATGTATGTTAATGGTAATGGATCACTTAAAGAAGTCGGTCAAAATATAATGAATGATAGTACTGCGGTTAAAACGAAGCGGTAATCCTATGACGATATAGGTCGATTTGTTTAAATTCACACAGTAATGTATTATGTGGGTAAAATGAATGAAAATTTAAAGTTAATCATTGAAACGGATATTGCTGAGAAATTTTGTACCTAGCTAGGCACGAAATATTTTGCTATTATGTAGCCACGACAAAAGAGTCTTTATTTTAGATAAATTAATATATTTGCGCCTATATTATGCTATATTATCATTAATAAGCATAACCAGGAGTAGCCACGATGTATATTGAAGAGTTAAAAAAGAAACAGGGAAGCAAAATTTATAAAACGATTTTAATAAGAGAATCATATCGTGATAATGGTAAAGTCAAGCATAGAACAATTGCAAATATAAGTAAACTTCCTGTCGAACATATTCGCCAGTTAAAGGCAAGTTTCAAAGGCGAAAAAAGTAATATTAAAATTTCTGATTTAGGAACTGGACGCTCATACGAATATGGAGGTTCATATGCATTACGGGAACTGGCGAACGATATAGGTTTAGATAAAGCTGTTTTTTCAAGAAAAACCCAATGGCGAGAAAATGTTTTAGCTATGATTACTGGAAGAATACTTTATCAGGGAAGCAAATTGAATTTAGTAAATACATATATGGATACAGCCTTATGGGAGATTGCGGGACACAAATTTGGAGTTAGACCGGATGTCGAAAAAGACTGTTATAAGCCAATGGATGAGTTATTGAGCAGAAAAGATATAATTGAGCGTAAGCTGGCAAAAAAACATCTTAACAATGGATCCATACTTCTCTACGATATAACCAATACCTGGCTGGAGGGAGAGTACAGTGATTCAGAAATTGTAAAATACGGCAGAGGTAAAGGCGGTAAACGAGGCTATAAGCAGGTTGCAATAGGCTTACTTACAAATTCAAAAGGCTGTCCCGTGGGTATAGAAATATTCAAAGGGAATACTTCTGATCAGACAACTGTACTGGATCAAATCACAAAAGTATCCAAAAAATATGGAATTAAAGAAGCTGTTTTTGTAGGTGACAGAGGAATGCTTACGCAAAAAAGGATTAGTGAAATAGATTCAGATTACTTTAAAACAGTAACTGCATTAACTCATGCAGAATTAAGATCAATGATAGAAAAAGAAAATATACAAATGGATCTTTTTGATGAAATGAATATAACTGAAATCATTGATTCTGAGCACAAAGAATTCCGCTATATGCTTTGTAAAAATGAAAAAGAAAAAATTAAAGAAAGAAATACCAGGGAAGCATTAATTAAAAAAGTGGAAGTATTATTAATTAAAAAGGCAGCAGTAAAACAGAAGAGAGATAAAAATAAAACCTGTGCTAGTATTGGACGAATTTTTGAAAAAGTTAAAATAGAAAAGTTCTTTTTATGGGATGTTGATGATAAGGGAAAATTAACCTGGAGTAGAAAAGAAGAGAAAATTGAACAGGAGAAACTATTGGATGGATGCTATGTAATAAAAACCAATGCATCAAAAGCAATGAATAAAGAAAATGTTGTCGGAGCATATCAGGGGTTGCAGAAAGTTGAACAGGCGTTCAAAAACATGAAAACTGTTTTACTGGAATTAAGGCCTGTTCACCATAAATCGGATGAGAGGATTAAAGCTCATATATTTATAGTAATGCTTGCTTATTATCTACAATGGCATTTCATGCAGAGAGTAGCACCATTGTTTGCTAATGATGGTAAAGGAAGCGAGAAAAGATGGTCTTTTGATATTATTATTAAAAGACTGAAATCTATAACCAGAGTTGAACAGCTCATTGAAGGCATAGCTGTAAAAACTATGTCAAAACCGGATATAGAACAAAATGAAATTTTGAAATTATTAAAGGTTCAATTGTAGACAGTAATTTTGCAATTTTATTTGTGCCTAGCTAGGCACAAAATTTAAAAGTAATATCCGTTGAAACTTAAGTTTTATAAGCTAGGATATTAAACTTTACCCCTATTGTGGTTTAACTCAACAATTAAAGGATAATTTGCTGTATGAAAAAACAACTATTAATCATGCTTATAACATTGTTGTCCTTTAATACAGTATCATTAACCGCTTCAGAAGTGAAACCGAAATCCGCAACAAATAAGAATGCATCATTATGTAAAAAAATTGATGAAATTGCAGCTAAAATGATGAAAAACAACCATATTCCAGGCTTAGTTATCGGTATATCATTTCCTGATAATTCAATATATTTAAAAGGATACGGGAAGGCAAATCTTGAGCTTGGAGTTAATACTGAAATAAATTCAGTTTTTGAGATTGCCTCAATATCTAAAACCTTTACTGCAATAGGGATACTTATTCTACAGGAAGAGGGAAAACTGGATGTTTCAGATAATGTTTCAAAATATTTCCCTCAGTTTCCAAATGGAGAAATTATTACTATTAAACAGCTGCTTCAGCATACATCAGGTTTAAAAGAGCTGACAGAGATAGAGCCGTTTAAAAGTAATCAGATAAAAAACTGGACACCACAGGAACTGATGAAGATGATTGAGAGTGCTCCCTTGGATTTTGAACCCGGTCAGAAAATACAATACAGTAATTCAGGTTGTATTGTTCTTGGGCTTATTATAGAAAGATTAAGCGGTGTGTCATTTAATGAATTTATGTTTGAGCACATTGCAAAACCGTTAGGGATGAGAAACACCAAGCTTGGCTCCAATTCGGATTTAATTGAAAACCGTGTTGCTGGTTATGTTTTTTCAGGAGGGGAAATAAAGAATGCAGAATATGCAAGCATATCAGCAGCTTATACCAGTGGCGGGGTTATTTCAACAATTGAGGACATGGTTAAATTTAAGAAAGTATTTAAACCAGGAGTGCTATTGACGAAGAAAAGCATTAACTCGATGTGTGCTCCTGCTTCTTTAAACAATGGAAAAGAAGGTATAACTAAAACTGACAGCCTGGAAACCACGTTCGGGTATGGTCTGGATATGTTCAAGTTTAATGATTATTTTGTTCCTGGCAAAACCGGAGTTATTTCTGGTTTTAATTCATATTTCGCCTATTTTGAAGATAAAAACACTTTAGTAGTGATATTATCCAATCTTGATAACAGTCTAGGCCATCTTTTAAGGGCAACTAAAAACATTAGTGAACTTATCAAGTGCTGCGACAAATGATTTAAAATAAACTTAATTGTACACAAGCTTCTTTTTTGTCATTTTTTTATAATCAAGATTGTAGATCTTGATATTATGCTGAACAAAAAACTGTTTAATAATATCATCAATATTTAAAAAACTTTCGTGTGGTTCTTTCATCACAAATTCAGATCTATATCGGGTAAAACTAAACATTCCGTAGTAAATCGCCATAGAATTCCTAAATACATGATATAAAACCATATAATCAGTATAAACTATTACTTTAATCCTAAATTGTCTACACTTTTTCACTTTAAAATGTAA
>Ga0307987_1001858_pt1 | contig 11338 bp, 20 predicted proteins | sample EllFjometagen181_FD_203157 | JGI IMG/M metagenome (GOLD analysis project Ga0307987, IMG submission 203157) | Marine microbial communities from Ellis Fjord, Antarctic Ocean - #181 | ecosystem: Environmental > Aquatic > Marine > Unclassified | place: Southern Ocean | collected 2014-10-08 | reverse complement strand
AATACTTCATAAGATGAATAAGTATTATTATTAATACCTATAAAAATATTATATATAGCACTTGGTAACCTAGTAATAATACCTGCCACAATTAATAATGAAATTCCATTACCAATTCCATTTTTAGTTATTTTATCACCCATCCACATTAAAAAACAACTTCCTGCTGTTAATGTTAAAATAGTAATAAATGTAAAATTCAATCCATGTAAATGATCATAAACAACAGAAGTTTCTTTAAAAGAAACAGATAATAAGTATTTTGAAATAATAATACTTTGCATAAATGCAATAAATACTGCACCATAACGAATAAATTGATTCAATTTACCTTTGTCACTATTATCACTAGATAATTGTTCCATTTGAGGAATTACTGTGATTAACAATGAAAATATTATAGATGAAGTAATATATGGCATAATACCTAATGCAAAAATACTTGCATTTTCTAAAGCTCCACCAGAAAATAAATTAAATATTCCTAATACTCCAGAAAAAACATTTTCTGATTCAATAAAATTTTTTAATACACTTCTATTAATTCCAGGAATTGTAATGAAAATACCAAGTCTATAAATACCTAAAAAAAATATAGTATATATTATTCTTTTTCTTAATAATGGTGTTCTTATAATATTTATGAAATTCATTATATTTTATTACATCCAAATATAATATTTTAATTTAAACACTTAATAATTTTATATCTGTTCTATTTTTCCACCTACACCTAAGGATTTCATTCTTTTTTCTAAAGATTTAGAAAAATAGTCAGCCTTAATATTTAATAAATGAATTTTATTAGTACTATTTAAAATCTTTATTTTTTTTACATTAGATTTAATAATATTTAATTTTTTTAATAATTCTATAGTTACTAAAGAATTAGGTTTAAATTTATTACATAATCTATCAATATTAACTGCTACGACATTACTAGGTTTTAAACTTGTAAAACCTCTTTTGGGAACTTTATTAATTAATGGATTCTGTCCGCCTTCAAACCCAAATCTAACATTTCCACTTTTTCTTGCTTTTTGTCCCTTGTGACCACGACCTGCAGTCTTACCCCAACCACTACTTTCACCACGACCAACTCTTTTGGGTTTTTTAACTTTTCTTGAAACAGCTACAATATTATGTAAGCCTAAATAATCAAGTTTCATAATAAAAAATCCTAAGTATTCATTAAAATAATTTAATTAATTTATATTTATTAAGTTAACTAATAGATATTTATAGAAATTAAATGTTGAATTTTAAATATTATTCCTCTTACATTAGGATTATCTTGCAATATAACTTTTTTACCTATGCCAGATAAACCTAAACCTTTCATTAATATTTTATTTTTTTTTGATCTACCTATTAAACTACGAATTTGTCTTACACAAATATATTTATTAGATATATTATCCTTATTAATTTCTTTCTTTTTCATAGTATGACCTATTTATAAATGAAGACAATTTTTATTTTGATTCCTTTAATATAGATATTTTTTCTGAATATGTTCTCATTTGCTTCAATCCATTAATAGTAGCTCTAACTATATTATGAGGATTACTAGTTCCTATAGATTTAGCTAACACATCACTTATTCCTAATGCTTCAAAAATAGATCTCATAACACTTCCAGCTATAATACCTGTTCCAACAGATGCTGGCATAATAAGAACATGTCCTGCACCAAAAGTACCAATTATTCTATGAGGAAATGTTTCATTATATTTTGAAATATTAATAAATTTTTTTTGTGCTTTTTCTTTTCCTTTACGAATTGCATCAGGTACTTCATTAGCTTTACCTAATCCAAAACCAATTTTACTTATTCCATCACCAACTACTACTAAAGCACTAAACGAAAATCTGCGCCCACCTTTAACAACTTTAGAAACTCTTCTAATATCAACTATTCTCTCTATATAATTTTTTTCTTTCTCTTTATTTGATAATATCTGTTGATTCATTCGCTAATTCTCCATTTATTTCTTAATTACATTTGGATGCCTGATTCGCGAATACCATCTCCAACACGTGCTATACGATTAGAATATTTATATCCATTTCTATCAAAAACTGCTTTTTTAATACCAATATCAATTAACTTAATTCCTAAATTCTTACCAACAATAAAAGCTATATCCATTTTATTTATTTTATTTTCAGATGAAAATGTTTTATCAATTACACTACATGATGTAATAGTATGTCCTTTCACATCATTAATAGCTTGAATATATGTATATTTAATACTTTTAAATACTGTAAGTCTTGGTTTTTCAGCAGTTCCCCAGATTTTTTTTCTTATACGTATTTTACGTTTTAATCGCAAAAAAGTCTTATAATTCTTTTTATTTATAATTTTCATAAACATTTCCTATTTTGTACTAGATTTTCCTTCTTTGCGCTTAATAATCTCATTTAAATATTTAACACCTTTACCTAAATAAGGTTCTGGGGGTCTAACTAATCTGATTTGTGCAGCAACTAATCCTACTAATTGTTTTTCTATTCCTTCTATTAAAATTTTGCGTCCAGTTTTATCAATAGATATTTTAATAGTATCAGGTATTATTTGAATAACAGGATGAGAAAATCCTAATAATAATGTAAGAATATTACCTTTTATACTAGCACTATATCCCACACCATTAAGTATTAATTCTTTTTTAAATCCTAAACTTACACCTATCACTATATTATTTATTAAACTTCTAGATAAACCATAAAAATTTTTATTCTTAATAAAATTTATTGGCTTTTGTACAAATATTTTATTATTTTTTAATTCAATTGAAATACCATGTGAAAATTTTAAATTTAATTTTCCCTTAGGACCTTCAGCAATAATTTTATCATTATCTACTTTAATATTAACATTAGAAGGAATATCAATTGGAATTTTACCTATTTTAGACATTTAAACCTCAAAAATAAAAAAGCATTATATTACCAAATAAAACAAATAACTTCTCCACCTATACTTTTCTTTTTTGCTTGATATGTTGTCATTAATCCATATGAAGTAGAAATTATAGCAGTACCAATGCCATTTTGTACTGAAGGAATATTCGTTTTATTACAATAATTTCTTAATCCAGGTTTACTAACACGTTTAAGTCCAGTTAATACTGAATTACCATGATTATCATATTTTAAGGTTAATTCTATTTTTTTAAATATTTTATCATGTTTAATTTTAACATCACTAATATAACCAATTCTATAAAATAATTTCATTATTCTTTCAGTGATTTTTGAATGCAATAACTCAACACTTTTATGTCTAGATGATATAGCATTTCTAATACGAGTTAATGAATCTGCTATTGGATCTGTAATCATTCTTATTATCCTAATTTAATGTTTAAATGGCATACCAAGTTGAGATAAAAGAAATTTACCATATATATCTTTATTACTAGAAGTTACAATTGTAATATTCATTCCCTTTATTCCACTTGCTTGTACATAATCAATTTCTGGAAATATAATTTGTTCTTTTATACCGATAGTGCAATTACCACTTCCATCAAAATTACTATGTATTCCTCTAAAATCTCTAACTCTAGGTAATGCGATATTTATAAATCTATCTAAAAATTCCCACATTCTATTACGTCTAAGAGTTATTTTTAATCCTATATCCATACCACTTCTTAATTTAAAAGATGATATTGATTTTTTAGCCTTCATTGTTATCGATTTTTGACCACAAATTTTTTCAATACAATCTCTATTTGTTTTTAAAATTTGTGTATTCTTAACAGCTTCACCTAATCCAGTACTAATAAGTATTTTCATTAATCTGGGTGCTTGCATAGGATTTTTTAATTTATAATTACTTATAAAATTATTTATAATTTTATCATAATAATACTGTTTTAATCTAGGATAATTATTTTTAACAAAGTTCATTCATACTCCAATTTGATAAATTTTATATTAATCTAAAATATTAATAGATTTTACTTCATCAAACAATATATTCTTTCCACGAGCAATTCTATTTTTTTTACCTGTAGAATCTATATGATATCCAATTCTAACAGGTCTTTTTAATTTTTCTGAATAAAACATTGTATTTGAAATATCAATAAATTTATGAATTTCTATAATTCCTCCCTCAGGATGTTTTCTATTTGTCTGAGGTTTTATATGTTTTTTAATTAATCCAATATCTTTTATTTTGATCTTATTAATTTTTGGTAATACTTCAATTACTTTTCCTAATCGACCTTTATATTTTCCTGAAATTACTTTAACCACATCATTTTTTTTAATTTTCATTTTGATATTCTCATAAACTTTGTAAAAACAAATCAAGTGTTTGATCTATAAAACTTCTGGTGCTAATGAAATTATTTTTGAAAATTTTTTTTCTCTTAATTCTTTTGCAACCGGACCAAAAATTCTTGTACCTATAGGATCATTATTTTTATCTATTAACACAATACTATTTTTATCAAATCTTATATATGTTCCATCCGAACGTCCAATTTCTTTGCTTGTTCTTATAATAACGCCTTTAACTACAGATCCTTTTGGTACTTTAGATCCTGGAATAACTTCTTTAGTACTGCAGACAATAATATCACCAACAGAAGCATATCTTCTTTTAGAACCACCAGGTACCTTTATGCACATAACTTTTTTAACACCACTATTATCAGCAACATTAAGTGTTGAATGTCCTTGAATCATTTTTATCTATTCTCCTAATCATTAATTATAAAATATGATAAAATTATAAAATATCATAAACTTTCCATCTTTTTGCACATGAATGTGGTCTAGAATATTTTATAATTACATTATCATTAATTTTACATTTATTATTAGGATCATGTGCTTTATATTTATAAACTTTATTTATAAATTTACCATATAATGAATGTTTTACTTTTTTTCTTACTTCCATAGTAATAGTTTTATTGCCACATTTTATAACAAAACCTTGCAATTTATTTTTTACAATATTTCTATTTTCCTTCATTTTATTATTCCTAATAAATATACCTATTTACTTTCAAATTTTATAATAGTAAGTAATCTTGCTAGGCTTTTACGTTTTTTTTTATATTCAGAAGAAGAAAAACCTTCACTTTTAACCTTTAAAAAGCGCATTTTTAATAAATCATTTCTAATTATATTTATCTCACTATTTCTATTTATAACTTTATCTTTAATTTCTTCATTTATAATAGATGTCATTTTCATTATATCGCCTTAATGATTCTATAATAAATTTTTAATAAATTATATACATTCATTTTCTTTAATAATAACTTTAGTCGAAATAGGTAATTTTGCACTTGCTAATTTCATAGCTTTACAAGCAAGAGCATCATCAACTCCTGCAAGTTCATATAAGATACGACCTGGTCTAACTACCGCAACCCATTCTTCTACAGCTCCTTTTCCTTTTCCCATTCGTACTTCAGCTGGTTTCTTAGTTATTGGTTTATCAGGAAATATTCTAATCCACATATTTCCACTTCGCTTAATACACTTATTAATAACAATACGAGCTGATTCTATTTGTCTACTACTCAATCTGCCAGTAGATGTTGCTAAAAGACCAATAGAACCAAATGAAAGATATGTTCCTCGCTTGCTTCTGCCATTAATACGTCCCTTGTGTTGTTTACGATATTTCGTTCTACTTGGTAACAACATAAAATATTACTCCATGAAATTACAAAATATTATTTTGATAATAAAGTTTTATCACCTATTATTTCACCTTTAAATAACCATACTTTACAACCTATTATACCATAAGTTGTTTTTGCTGCTGCAAAACCATAATCAATATCAGCTCGAATGGTATGCAAGGGTACTCTTCCCTCTCTATGCCATTCTCTTCTTGACATTTCAGCACCACCTAATCTTCCTGCGCATGCAACTTTAATACCTTTTATCCCTAATCTTTGTGCAGATATAATAGCTCTTTTAATAGTTCTTCTAAATGAAACTCTTTTTTCTATTTGTTGTGCAATACTTAAAGCTATTAATTGTGCATTAATTTCTGGTTTTTTAATTTCATAGATATTTATAAACATTTCACTTTTACAAATTTTTTTAATTTTATCCTTTAATTGATCAATACCTGTGCCTTTCTTTCCAATGATCAAACCTGGTTTTGCAGTATGTATTGCTATTCTACATTTATTACCTGCTCTTTCTATAATGATTTTAGCAATACTAGCATGTTTTTGAGTAATATTTATAAAATCACGTATTTTTTTATCTTCTATTACCCAAGTTGAATAATTAGCATTTCTAAACCATCTTGAATCCCAAGTTTTATTAATTCCTAAGCGAAATCCTATTGGATTTACTTTTTGTCCCATGTAACCCTCTTGATCATTTAAATAAAATATATAAAATATTAATTTGTTATATTTGTTTCAGCTAAATAAATCGTTATATGTGAGCTTCTGCGTTTTATATAGTTAACTCTGCCTTGTGAACGTGGAAAAACACGTTTATATACTTTACCTTTATCTACATAAATTGTTTTAACCATGAGGTTATCACTATCTAATTTTTTATATATTGCATTTGCTTTTGCAGATTGAAGAAGTTTATACAAAGGTGCAGCTGAACTTTTTTGTTGAATCAAAAGTAATGATAATGCATTATTAACCATCTTTCCTCTAATAATATTTGCAATTACTCTTACCTTCTTATCACTTATCATTAAACCCTTAAGAGAAGCTTTTATACATGATGATTTATCTGTAGATTTAGACTCTATTTTAGTACTTTTTGAAATCATTATTGATAATTACCTGATTTTAATTAACGTTTACCTTTCTTATCAAAAGGATGTCCTGTAAAATAACGAGTAGGTGCAAATTCTCCTAATTTTTGCCCTACCATATTTTCTGTAACAAAAACAGGAATAAATTTTCGACCATTATGAACTGCAAAAGTTTTTCCAACAAATTCAGGTATTATGGTAGATCTCCTAGACCATGTTTTAATTATTTTTGAATTATCTTTTATTTTAATTACTTTTTTCCAAAGATGATGATCTACGAAAGGCCCTTTTTTTAAGGATCTAGACATTATATGGCTCCATAATTAATTAAAACGACGTTTTACAATCATCTTATCAGTTCTTTTATTATTTCTTGTTCTAAGTCCCTTACATAATTTTCCCCAGGGAGAAACAGGATGTCTACCTCCAGAACTTTTACCTTCTCCTCCACCTAATGGATGATCTACAGGATTCATAGATACTCCTCTGTTATGAGGTCGCCTTCCTAACCAACGCATTCTTCCTGCTTTACCATAGAATACTAATTCATGTGTTGTATTAGATAATCTTCCAATAGTAGCACAACAATTAAGATGAATTTTTCTAGATTCTCCAGATGGCATCTTGACATGTGCATAATCACCTTCTTTAGCCATTAATTGGGCACTTAATCCAGCACTTCTTACAAGTTGACCACCTTTTTTAATATGAAGCTCAATATTATGAATATAGGTTCCAGTTGGTATTTTCAATAAAGGAAGATGATTTCCTATATTTATTTTAACATCTAGTCCAGATTCTACAATTTGTCCGACATTAACTAAATGTGGTGCTAAAATATATCGTTTTTCACCATCAAAATAATGTAATAATGCAATGTAAGCACTTCTATTAGGATCATATTCCAATGAAGCTATTTTAGCTGGCACATTCCATTTATCACGTTTGAAATCAATAATTCTCATTCTTCTTTTATGTCCACCACCACGGAATCTCACAGTTATTCTACCATTATTAGATCGTCCAGATATAGATTTCTTTCCAAAGACTAATTTTTTTTCAGGTTTTTTTTTAGTTAAAGAACTAAAATCACTCTGTGATGTAAATCTTCTCCCTGGACTAACTGGTTTATAAAACTTTACTCTCATTTTCATCAACCATTTTTTAATATATTAATAAGAAGAATATAGTATAGTATTATTTTTTATTAATCATTAATTCTAATTTATTTATATCAACATTTTTTTCAAAAGATATTATTGCTTTTTTTATATTTTTTCTTTTGCCTTTATAATTACCAAGTCTTTTGATTTTACCACGTGTAATCATAGTTCTAATGGAAACAGCAGTTAAATCAAAAACTTTTTTTACTGCATTTTTAATTTGATTTTTAGTTGAATTTTTTATTACTTCAAAAATTAATTTATGTTCATTTATTAATTTAGATGCTTTTTTAGTTATAATTGGTTTTCTTATTATAGAATATAAATTAGTCATATTAACAACTTCCTTAAATATATTAATAAATTAACATTATAGATTTATGAAAATTTCTTAATCATTATATTTAATGCTGGTTCAGTAATTATTATAGATGGAAACATTAATATATCTATAGTATTTAATCCTTTTACATTTAAAAACTTAATATTGCTCATATTGCGCAAGCTCAATTTTAAATTTATATTATCATCATCTATTAATAATGTTTTATTTACATTCATTTTTTGAATTATTGTATGTATTATTTTAGTAGATGGTTTTTCTAACTTTATTTCTTTAATTATTTTTATATTTTTTTCTTTCAATCTAATTAATAATATTGATTGAAGAGCTAAGCGTTTTTTATTTTTAGACATTTTATAGTCATAACTTCTTGGTTTAGGAGCAAAAGCTACGCCACCACCTCTTTGATGAGGATTCTTAAGTGTTCCTTGACGAGCTACACCACGTCCTTTTTGGGGAAATGGTTTCTTTCCAGTTCCAGATACTTCACCTTTTGTTAAGGCAGATTGACAACCCGAACGTTTTCTTGCCCGTTGCCAACGTACAACTTCAGAAATTACATGAATTTTTGGAATTATACTTTCAGAAAAAAAAAATTGTTGTATATCATCTAATTGTGTTACAGTACATTCAGATAAATTAATATTATAAAATGGAATATTAGCCATGATCTACCAGTATAAAAAAAAATGAAAAATATTTAATAATTTTTTTTAGATTAACCTTTTAATTCGACATCAACACCTGCTGACAATTCTAATTTCATTAATGCATTTAATGTTTCTTGAGTTGGTTCCAATATATCTAATAATCTTTTATGAGTTCTAGTTTCAAATTGTTCTCTAGATTTTTTATCAGTAAATGGACCTTTTAATACAGTATATTTTTTAATTTTTATAGGTAATGGTATTGGACCTATTACTCGTGCTCCAGATTTTTCTGCAGTAATAGCTATTTCTTTAGTAGATTTATCTAATAATTTACAATCGTAAGCTTTTAATCTTATACGTATTTTAGTGGGCAAAACAATCCTCCATGATTTTTTCAGGCCACAAGGGATTTGAACCCCTAACCCTCGGTTTTGGAGACCGATGCTCTGCCAATTGAGCCAGTGGCCTTTATGATTTATATTAAATAATTATACATATGATTATAAAATATTCTTATAAAAATTCAACAAAGAATTATAATTAATTTAATTATTTAATTATTTCTGTTACTAAACCAGCTCCTACAGTACGACCACCTTCACGTATAGCAAATCGCAATTCTTTTTCCATTGCAATAGATATTAATAATTCTACTTCAATATTAACATTATCTCCTGGCATTACCATTTTTATTCCTTCACAAAGTTTAATTGTACCTGTAACATCAGTTGTTCTAAAATAAAATTGAGGTCTGTAATTACCAAAAAATGGAGTATGACGACCACCTTCATTTTGAGTAAGTATATATACACTAGCTTTAAATTTTTTATAAGGAAAAATTGTATTTGGCTTTGCTAAAACTTGTCCACGTTCAATATCTTCTCTTTTCAATCCTCTTAATAAACAACCAACATTATCCCCAGCTTGTCCTTCATTTAACAATTTTCTAAACATTTCTATTCCAGTTACAATACTTTTTTGAGTATCCTTAATACCAACTATTTCTATTTCTTCTCCAATTTTAATAATACCTGTATCAATACGTCCTGTAACAACAGTACCTCGTCCTGATATAGAAAAGACATCTTCTACTGGCATTAAAAATGATTTATCAGTAATTCTTTCAGGAATAGGAATATAATCATCTGTTATTTTCATTAATTTTAAAATCGATTTTTCACCAATTTCGCCTAAATCTCCTTCTAATGCCTTTAAAGCAGATCCTCTAATAATAGGTATATTATCTCCATCAAATTTATATTGACTTAATAATTCCCTAATTTCTAGCTCAACAAGATCTAATAGTTCTGGATCATCTACCATATCTATTTTATTCATATAAACAATAATATTTGGCACCCCAACTTGACGAGCTAATAAAATATGCTCCCTTGTTTGTGGCATAGGACCATCTGCAGCTGATACTACTAATATAGCACCATCCATTTGAGCAGCACCAGTAATCATATTTTTTATATAATCTGAATGTCCTGGACAATCAACATGAGCATAATGACGATTTTCTGTTTGATATTCTATATGAGTAGTCGAAATAGTAATTCCTCGTTCTCTTTCCTCTGGAGCTTTATCAATATCATTATAATCTAAAAAAGATGCATATCCTGACTTTGCAAGAACTTTAGTAATAGCAGCAGATAATGTGGTTTTTCCATGATCAACATGTCCAATAGTTCCAATATTGACATGAGGTTTATCTCTAGAAAATTTTTCTTTTGCCATTTTAAATACTCCTTAATTATTAATAATTTTTTTATTAAATTTATAAAATATATATTTTAAAAAATTATATATAAAAAATCTTTGATAATGTAACTAATAACTACTAACCAGAATTGAACTGGTGACCTTATCCTTACTAAGGATGTGCTCTACCAACTGAGCTATAGTAGCTTAAATAGCGGAGAACGGGACTTGAACCCGCAACATTCAGCTTGGAAGGCTAATACTCTACCATTGAGTTATCTCCGCATTATGCAGAGGGAAGGATTCGAACCTTCGTAGGCTTACGCCGACAGATTTACAGTCTGTTCCCTTTAGCCACTCGGGCACCTCTGCAAAGCTAACGACAGGACTTGAACCTGCAACCCTCTGCTTACAAAGCAGACGCTCTACCATTAAAGCTACGTCAGCATTGAAAATACGATGTTATAATATAAAAAATTATGCATAGAGTCAACTATTTTATAATATAAATTTTTATTTTTTTAGCATATATATATTATCTTCATTACAATATATATAAAATATTTTTAATATTTATATTTTTAAATTATCTTGCAAAATTATAAATACTTAAAAATATCAGGATTTTTTCTATGGGTATAATACGTGTACTATGGGTTTCAATTATTATATTTAGTTATTTTTTATTTTATAAAAATACATA
>Ga0307987_1001857_pt1 | contig 11342 bp, 9 predicted proteins | sample EllFjometagen181_FD_203157 | JGI IMG/M metagenome (GOLD analysis project Ga0307987, IMG submission 203157) | Marine microbial communities from Ellis Fjord, Antarctic Ocean - #181 | ecosystem: Environmental > Aquatic > Marine > Unclassified | place: Southern Ocean | collected 2014-10-08 | reverse complement strand
ATGGTATGCAATGATTTGCAGCAAATCATAAATACGCTTTTTTTCCAGATCGCATCTGGACATCGGTTTTCCAAGCAAAGACTCCAGAGTTATTTTTTCAGGCAATTCCTGAAGCTTTTTTTCAAAGCCTGCCATATCTTCAAGTTTCAAATGATTACCTACTCCTTTTGTAATAAATAAGATCTGATAAAATTTCACCCTGTGGGGCTTTACAAGTGAATGTTTTAGTTTCTCTTGTCTTGCAAAAAGACTTTTAAGCGTGAATATTTCAAATTCCAATTCTGCTTTGCTTGTTTTAAAAAAAGGAATGTTTGGAATTTTTGTCATAATCTTTTACTTTATGGTTCCGTATAATTTTCCTATTTGAATGATGTTCCAAATGAAACGCCTAGCACGCTAATCAATATTCCAGTACCAATTAATAATAATCGTGTAAACTTAATAATCTATTATTCTAAGGGATCGTTAAAAAATAACTTCACATAATTTGTCTGCAAAAGTCCTAAAGGGACTGGACATTTTCCATACAAAATGTGAACTAAGGCAATGCGCAGCTTTGCCCCTAACTAATTTTTGAGCCCACCCTAAGCTCAGTTGTATTTACATGCTAAAAGCCGTACTTTGATATTCCAAATTGTATAGTTGTATTAAAAGGAGAAAAATGAACGCTTCAGCCAGCACCGAAAAAAGCAGAACATGGATTATTGGCGCAGCCCTTTTGGCACTTTTCTTAGGTGCCTTGGATGCCCTGGTCATGTCTGCTGCGATGCCCACTATTATTGCTGAATTAGGCGGTCTTCATCTTTACGCGTGGACATATACGGCTTATTTTCTTGCCCGGGCTGTTTCTTTACCAGTATTTGGAAAACTTTCTGATCTATATTCCACAAAAGGACTATTTCTATTTTCAATCGGCCTTTTTCTAATTGCTTCCATTGCTGCGGGACTCTCTCCATCAATGGGATTCCTGGTGGCGGCCCGTGTTTTTCAGGGTATTGGCAGTGGTGGTATTTTTGCATTGGTTTATGTTGTTCTGTCTGATGTTTCAAAGCCAGAAGATCGAGCAAAAACGCTCTCCTTTGCCAGTTCAATATGGGGTATTGCAAGTCTTATCGGCCCTACCCTTGGAGGATTTATTGTTACCTGGTTTTCCTGGAGATGGATTTTTTATATTAACATACCTTTAGGGATTGCGTCTCTTATTGGGATTGGACTCTTTTTCCAGGAATTACGTGAGAAACCTGCAAAAGCTCAATTGGATTGGGGTGGTGCCACCTTATTATCCGGATTCATTCTTGGGCTTTTAACCTTAATTATGATTGGGGGACGTGAGCTACCATGGTCTTCTCTTCCTATTATTCTTCTTACTTTTGCTACATTTTTCATGGGAATCGGTTTCTATATTGTTGAAAAACAGGCAAAGGATCCCATCCTGGATTTTAAATTTTTCAAATACCGGGCATTTGCTTTGGGAAATATGCTTGTATTTTGTGCCAGTTTTTCCATTTTTGCATTGTTTGCTTATGCCCCGTTATTCCTCCAGGGTGCGCTTTCTCAAACACCACTTCAGGTTGGGTATGCCATGTTGTCCTTAAGCCTTGGCTGGTCATTGGGATCTCTATTGGCCGGACGCAGAATGCATCAGATCGGACTTAAAAGAGCCACTTTTATTGGTGTGTTGCTTATGGTGGTTGGAACAGGCCTGACGTTATTTTTTTCTCGCACAACAACCATGTTAGAATGTTTCTTAGCATTTCAGATTGTAGGACTTGGAATGGGGTTTATGACCCTTGCTACCTTACTTATTGTCCAGAATAGTGTTGAACCCAAAGATTTAGGTGTTGTTACTTCTTTCCATCAATTCACCCGAACCATGGGAGGAACCATCGGAGTTGGTCTGTGCGGAGGGATTGTAACAACTCGGCTGATAAAGCAATTAGAAACAGCCGGAAGCCAACTTCCCGAGCCACTTATTGCCCGTTTGCAGGAAAGTATGGCCAATCTTTTTCAAGTTGAATTTCAAGCCTTGATACCGGATGGTATGGAAATCTTACTTCAGGATGCCGTGTTAAATAGTGTATCCTTAGCCTTTATCATCGTATTTATTGTGTCTCTTGTCAGTCTTGGATTTGTTCCGTTTCTACCTGGAAAATTTATGGTTACCAAACCACCTTTAAAATCATAAAAAGAAACGTCTAGGTTGCTCACTCATTTTTTATTTTAGAACAACCCAATTATTTGATTATGATTGCCTGGTCCAGAATCTCTTCTACTATATTCAATTTCAATTTTTTTGCTTGGGTGCTGTTAATAAAAATCAGGTTATTTTTCAAGAATGCGATTGGCATTTCCCCGGGACTGATACCATTGTTCAAGACCTTGAATGCCATTGGAATAATAAGCTTGTCCACCATTAATTTATAATCACTGGATAATGCTGCAATTGCTCCATTCTTCACCCCATTTTTATTAAAAGACAAAACAGGAACATATGATTTGTCACAGACATCAATAATCACTGAAATATTATTGTATAATAAATCACTTGATCCGATAGAGATTGCTTGTACGCCTTCTTTAATAAGTCGGGCTGCAGCTTTTTGAAGCTCTTCTACACTGGCAACGACTTCTATTCCATATGAGACGCCCAATTTTTCACACGTTTTCCTAACCTCAGGCAGTTCAACCTTTTTTGATTTATTATTTTGATCAAAAATAAACCCAATCTTAACTAAACCAGGTAGTATCTTTTTATAAAACGCCAATTGTTTTTCCACTGATATATAATAGGAAGCACCGGATATCATTCTGCCTGGTGGCCCCAAAGTCTGGAACCCTAAAGACAAGGGATTGTTTACGTTGGTAAATAATGTTGGTGTGTTTTTTATAACATGATTGGCAATAACCAGGGCATCTGATGTAATGGTAATCAACAAATCATAATTGCTATTATCAAGTTGATTCAAAAGCTTTATAGATAAAGCAGTATCTTTTTTTCCGGAATATTGGTCCACTTTAATCTCATTGTTTTGTATCTTTAATTTCTCTTCAATGTATTTGGCAGTGGTTAGCGGCTGTTCGAGGCGGTCATCGAAATCAAAAATCGCGACCTTGAATGCATAGAGCGGGGTCTGGTGAAAAAAAATGAGCAGCCAAACCATCACAAAAATTATTTTGGTCATGTAATCATCTCTCCTTTCAACTCAGAGGATCAAAATCCATACAAAATTATTTTTCATTTCCGATCCTTATTTTCTTAAGGCTCTCTCGGCTATAAAAAGCAATTTATATACCAATTATTCATTTACATCAAAATTATAAATGCCCGCCAGAAGGCTATAAGTCAACTGGTACACAATTTGCTTTTGCTATTCTTTTTAATTTGTTTGCTTTGCATAAAGGCACCCCTAATCTTTGAATATTTAAGATTAGTCGGCAATCAACAGGAATAAAACCTTTAAAACGGAGAAAACCATTAATGACTGCAAGAAGTATTACACAAAAAATTATTGATGCCCACTATATTGAAGGCGAAAGGATAGCCGGCCAGGAAGTTGCTGTTTCAATCGATCAAACTTTAACACAAGATGCAACAGGAACAATGGCCTATTTGCAATTCGAGGCCATCGGCGTACCCAGGGTACAAACAAAGCTTAGTGTCAGTTATGTTGATCACAACACACTCCAGTCTGATTTTAAAAATGCCGACGATCATCGATTTTTACAATCTGTTTCACAAAAATATGGACTTCATTTTTCAAGACCCGGAAATGGAATATGTCACCAACTTCATATTGAAAACTTTGCAGAAACCGGGGCCACAACATCCATCTTTCCAAGCGATGAAAACACCCTGGAATTTTTAAAAGCCCAGGACCGTGGAGATGACTTTCAGGAGCTTCTTCCAGATGACGACGCGGTATATGACACAATAATTGATATCGATTTGTCCAAAGTTGAACCACTGGCCGCCTGCCCCCACAGTCCTGGAAAAGTGGTTCCTGTAAGAGAGTTGGCTGGAATGAAAGTTCAACAAGTTGGTATTGGCAGTTGTACAAACTCTTCCTTAAAAGATTTGGATATGGCAGCCCATATTCTGGAAGACAAAACCATATCAGAAGACCTCCACCTTATTGTTAATCCGGGTTCCCGGCAGGAGTGGAACCATGGATGCAGAGATCTATCTTGTCAGCCCGGAAACTGCAGCTGCAACCGCATTAAAAGGGATCTTGACCGACCCAAGAGATTTAAACATCCCTTGTCCAATATCAGTCATACCCCCGCAATTTAAGATAAATAAGAATATGATATTAGCACCTCTTGATCCTGAAAAAGCATGTGAAGTTGAGATTATACGAGGACCCAACATTGCTCCCCTACCTGAATTCCTGCCCCTGCCAAACACATTGACAGGCGAAGTGATTTTAAAAGTTAAAGATAATATCACCGCAGATCATATCATGCCTGCCGGTGCAAAAATTCTCCCGCTGTGAAACAATATCCCTGAGATCTCCAACTATGTTTTTGAGATCGTGGATAAGGATTTCCCCCAGCGGGCCAAAGAAAAAATGGCGGATTTATTATCGGTGGAGATAATTATGGCCAGGGCTCAAGCCGGGAGCATGCTGCGCTAGCGCCCAAATACCTTGGTGTAAAAGCAGTCATTACCAAATCCTTTGCACGGATACATCTGGCCAATCTTATCAATTTTGGCATTGTTCCACTCACTTTTGAATATCCAAAAGATTATCAAGATATTGAGCTGGGTGATCACCTGGACTTAATTATAAATAATCTTAAGGATAAAAATATTCGTCTAAAAAATATAACACAAAACAAAGAATATCAATTGATCCACGATCTTTCCCCTTTAGACGCACAGATCCTGAAAGCCGGAGGGAAATTGCCCTGGATCAAAACAAAAATTGGGATCAAAACAAAAATTTAACACGAATTCAGCGATTAAGAACAATATAAATTAAAGTGTTTGGGAGAAAAGATGTCAAAAATCAAAATGGAAACACCCCTCGTAGAAATCGATGGGGATGAAATGACACGGGTCTTGTGGCCAATCATCAAGAAAAGATTGCTTGAACCCTTTATTGATTTAAAAACCGAGTATTATGATCTGGGGATCAAACAGAGGGATGATACCGACGATCAAGTCACTATTAATGCAGCCAATGCCATAAAAAAATACAAGGTGGGGGTTAAAAACGCAACCATCACTCCAAACCAAGAAAGAGTGGAGGAATACGATTTAAAAAGGCAGTGGAAAAGCCCGAACGGAACCATTCGTGCTATGTTAGACGGAACCGTTTTTAGAAAACCGATTCTGGTTAAAAATATCAAACCCATGGTCAAATCATGGGTCAAGCCGATCATTGTTGGCAGGCATGCCTATGGCGATGTTTATAAAAATGCTGAGATCAAAACAAAAACCGGCGGTAAGGCAGAAATTGTATTTACCGATATCAATGGCAATGAGACCCGGGAAACCATCATAATGCTACTGGTTGCAAAAGAAGCGGGAATTAAAGACTTAAGAAGCATCAACTATATTCCGTTTGATAATGGTGGGAAAGCCCTGTTGGAAGTTATCAGTGGCCGTGCAGCGGCATTTACGGGTGATACTTCCGAAGTTATCGGCCAGCTTCAAGCAGGCGAAGTTCGTGCACTGGCAGTGCTCTCTGATAACCATATTCCTGTTCTGGGCGATACCAAAACCGCAAAAGAACAAGGGTTTAATGTCATTGGCGGTAATTGGCGCGCTTTTTATGCACCTGCCGGCATTTCTGATGCAGCCTATGATTATTGGGTTGCGGCAGTAAAATCTGTGGCCATGTCTCCGGAATGGACTGAACTGCGGGAAAAAAACGGTCTTGCTGAATTTACTTCCTTTGGTAAAGATTTTGACGTTTTTGTTAGAAATCAGATTGAAAATGTAGCTGCCCTTTCCAAAGAACTGAAGATTATTAAATAAGTAACTCCATGAATCTTATTAACGATAGAAAATATGCAATAGCCATGCTGATTATCAGCATGGTTTATTGCTATTCCGCTTTTTCACTGGACGCAGATTTTAACCCTACCCAGGAAAAATACTATCCTTTTGTCTTATCCATTGCAATGATCCTCTTGTCTTTAGGTCTGCTTGTATGGCTTTCAGCACATACGACCTCCTGGCCAAATGGGAAGAACCTGCGGAAAATAGGATTAACCTTCTGTGCAATTTTGGTTTACAGCCTGGTATTGCACAAGGTTGGTTTTTTAATTTCGGCAGGTGTTTTGATGGGAATATGCATGTGGGTATTTGATGCAAATCGTAAATGGATAGTTCCTGTATCAATAATAGTTGTCATTAGTTTTTACATTCTTTTTGATCGACTCCTGGGTTTGAATTTTCCTGCGGGCCTATTGAATTTTTTTTAAACTGGTGAATTTTTTTTAAACAGGTAAGGATCGGCTCCAAGATTATTTGATCTTTTGTTTTTAAAATACCCAGTCTTTTAAGGGTTTTTTGAAACAATTTAGATCAAGTTATTTTGTAACGATTCCTAAACTTATAGGTGATTATGTTTGATCTACTATGGAATGGTTTTTCCGTTGCCTTAAGCGGAATGAACCCGTTTTTGGTAGTTATCGGGTGTCTTCTGGGAACTATTATTGGTATGCTGCCCGGAATCGGTCCCGTTAATGCCATTGCTATTCTCTTTCCCATCGTACTCCAGTTTGATATGCCGCCGTCTTCTGCACTGATTTTTTTTGCCGGAATTTTTTACGGATCACAGTATGGGAACTCAATATCGAGTATATTACTGAATGTCCCCGGCACCTCTTCTGCAGCTGTTACCTGTATTGACGGGCACCCGCTGGCAAAACAGGGCCGGGCCGGGCCAGCCCTTGCCATGAGTGCGGTTGCTTCATTTATTGGTGGAACCCTATCTATCTTCATGCTCATCTTTTTTGCGCCATACCTGTCGAAACTGGCCATTGATTTTGGTCCTGCGGAATATTTTGTATTGATGGTTTGCGCATTTACTGCCCTGACCAGTTTTTCAGAAGGCAGCTTTATCAAGGCGATGTTTTCTGCTTTCTTAGGATTGGCTATTGCTACGATTGGTATTGATGAATTGAGTTTTGAAGGTATGCGCCGTTTTACATTTGGAATCCGGGAGTTAGGTGATGGCATTGATTTTATTGTTGTCGTAATCGGTGTTTTTGCTGTTGGTGAGCTTTTTTTATATTTATCAGATATGGCTAAAGGTGCCAGTCAAAAAGTGATTCCACTCGACAAAGTTCTCCTTACGTTTAAAGAACTCAAAGAGTCTATTGGTGGTATTCTTCGATCTTGTGTTACAGGTTTTCTCGTTGGCGTATTGCCGGGTGCAGGCGCAACAATTGCCAGTTTCTTAGCCTACAGCACTGAAAAGAAACTGGCCGGCCCGGATAGTAACTTTGGTAAAGGTGATCTCCGAGGCGTTGCTGCTCCGGAATCCGCCAATAACTCCTCAGCTGTGGGTTCTTTTATTCCCCTGCTGGTACTGGGCGTGCCGGGAAGTGAGACAACGGCTGTCATGCTTGCAGTACTCATTACCCTGGGGGTTACACCCGGGCCGACCATGTTAGTGGATAAACCTGACATGTTTTGGGGCGTTGCCGCTTCAATGTTTATCGGTAACCTGGTATTAATTGTACTCAATTTGCCATTGGTTAGATTACTTGCCAAGATATTGCTGGTACCGCGCTGGATACTGATGCCATTGATAGCCATATTAAGTATAGTCGGGGTATATGTCATTAACGGCAGTGAATTTGATCTAATTTTGATGCTTGTTTTTGGCGTCATTGGCTTTTTGATGCGGAAAACAGGTTTTCCGATTGCCCCCCTGGTGCTGGGGCTTGTGCTTGGTGGTCTGATTGAAGTCAATTTTAGAAGGGCATTAACTTACAGTTATGGCGATTTTTCGACGTTTTATGAATCTCCTATTACCATCGCCTTATGGGGGATCACCTTTGCAAGTCTGGTGGCTCCAATCATTTTTCGGTTTATTAAAAAACGATTGCGGCAATAGATTACCCGATACCATATTTGCTTTTTTATTCTGTCAGGGAGCTGATTGTTCTTGTACTCATTCCCTGACATTTTTTATGAAGTTAACAATTGTAGGGCAAAATGGATAGGAATCACCTGTATATCTTGAAACGTTCAACCTGAATATAATATCATCCGGCCTTGACAGAAAATGACTTTTGGATAAACATTAATTATTATTAATCCTATTGAGACGGGGGAAGTATAAAGGAATTGATGTTTGAACCATTCAAAACTCCCAGGAGATCCATTTCAAAAGAAGTTTCCATGGGTCTCATCATCACTATTATCCTGGTTTCGACACTTTCCTTTTTTGTAGCCCATAAGGTTGCACAGAAAAAAGCACAAGACCATCTCAATGCAAAAGCAGATGAATATATTTCATATTTGAAAGAAATTCTCATATTCCCTATCTGGAATTACGATTATGAGGTCATTGAAGTGATTGGTAATTCTTACCTCCAAAATGATTATATTGCCGGAATAAATATCGATGACAGTAGAGGGGAATCCAGGTTTTCAGTATTAAAACCAGACCTTGTCCCTTTGGTCACAAGAAATGCCAAAATAGAACACTTGGGTCAACACCTGGGATCAGTTAACATCTCTCTTTCCTCAGGGTTTTATAATGTGTGGAATCGTCAATTTTTTTGGTATTTTGGATTTATTATTTTGATTAATCTGTTGTCTCTTATCATTGTGACTGGATTTCTTTTACGGTGGTCTTTAAATAAGCCATTGCGTTTACTAAACCGCATTGTTGCGTCATATGATTCCCGGGATAAACTCATGAGCGATGAATATATACCTTATACTGAATTTATGCCCCTGGTTAATACACTCGAAGGAATGGGTAATGAGATTCAACTGAGAATGACTGAACTGCGTAAAGCTGAAAAAAAATATCGCAGTATATTTGAAAATGCCACAGAGGGGGTCTTTCAGTCCACCTTGGAAGGAAAAGTAATACATGCCAATCCGGCATTCGCAAAAATACTTGGATACAACGATTCTGATGAAGTCGTTGCCAATGTATTTGATATTGCCAGTCAGCACTATGTAAACCCCGAGCAAAGAAAAGAATTTGTAATAAATTTAAAAAAAGAAAAAATAATAAAATCCTATGAAGTCCAGTTTAAGAAAAAAGATAATACAATTATATGGGTCTCCGTTAACGCCATACCGGTTTATAATACAAAAGGTGAGTTTCAGCATTTAGAAGGCCTTGTCCAGGATATTACCATAAGAAAAAAAGCTGTAATTGAGCTTCAGAGACTGTCATCTGCTGTGGAACAGGTTGCTGAGAATATTATCATTACAGATGCCGAAGGAATCGTAAAATATGTAAATCCTGCGTTTGAGCAGAACACAGGTTATACTTTAGATTACATGTATAACAAGGAACATTGCCTGCTTGGATCGGATGAAACCGAAATAAAAACTTATGATGAGATTTTAAAAAAAGTTAAAAAAAGTGAGATCTGGACGGGCAGAATAACCAATAGGAAGAAAAATGGCGACCCCTTAATTGAAGAGAACATTGTGTCACCCATAAAGCGCCCGTCGGGACGGTTTTTAGGATATGTTTCCATTAACAGGGATGTAACATTGAAAGCCCAATATGAAGTACAGGTCAGGCAGTCTCAGAAAATGGAAGCCATTGGTACGTTGGCTGGAGGCATTGCCCATGATTTTAACAATATCCTGGGTGTAATTATCGGATGCAGTGAACTGGTTAAGAAAAATTTAAGCAATAATGACAAAAAAACATTAAAAGACATTGAGCAGGTATTAACAGCAGGAATGCGTGCAGAAAAACTGGTGAATCAGATCTTAACGTTCAGCCGCCAGGAAGAAAGTAGAAAGATTCCTTTGATGCTTCGCCCTTTTATCAAGGAAGTTATCAATTTTTTAAATGCCACACTGCCCAAATTTATAAAAATCAATTTTACCTGTAACATAAAATCCGGTATTGTTTTGGCCGATCCCATACAGCTTCAACAAATACTAATGAATTTATGTTCAAATTCCTCTCAAGCTATTGGTTCCAACAGAGGGGTCATTGAGGTTATCCTCTCACAGGTCCACTATACTAAAACTGATAATCTGCCTCTGGGCATAACACCCGGTGACTATGTCATGATCGAAATCAAAGATGATGGCCCCGGCATAAGTGATAAAATAAAACATAAAATATTTGATCCTTTTTTTACAACCAAGGGTGTTGGTGAAGGAACAGGATTGGGTCTTTCTGTGGTCCATGGCATCATTCAAAAACATGATGGCGGGATCTTTGTTTAAAGCCACGAGGGAAAAGGAACCTGTTTTTCGGTTGTATTACCACAGATTGAACATCAGGACATCCAAATGGATGTAGAACAAATTATTGACCTGCCGGAAGGAACTGAAAAAATTCTGCTTGTGGATGATGAAAAAGTACTCCTAGGAATTCTCGATCGCATTTTAAGCAACCTGGGTTATGATGTGCAATCCTATGATAACAGCCAAAAAGCGCTGGATACCTTTTTACAGAAAACAAATCATTTTGATTTAATAATTACTGATCAGATCATGCCTGACATCACAGGTACCCAGTTAATCAAGAGAATCCGACCAGTCAATCCAACAATTCCCATTATTTTATTCACAGGATTTAATGAAGCAGAACTTGAAAAGGTTGGTCCGGATCAACTAGGATATAACAGGATCGTTAAAAAACCGTTGAGAAATGCAGATCTTGCATTCATTATCAGGAAGGTGCTGGATGAAAAAATCTGAACTTGATACAGAGCCAAAGCCAGATCGTCAAATTTTAATTATCGATGATGATGAAGGCATGTCATATACCATTGCCCGTATGGTTGAAGAGGCAGGCTATTTGGCTGACACAGCCTTTCGATTGGAAACCGGTCTTAAAAAAGCATTGACTGGAAATTATGATGTGGTGTTCCTGGATGTCCGATTGCCAGATGGGAATGGACTGGAAATTATTCCAAAGATACGATCCATTGATTTTGCTCCCGAGATTATTATTATCACTGCATATGGCGAGCAAGGGGGGGGCTGATTTGGCATTAAAAAGCGGCGCCCGGGATTACCTTCAAAAACCGGCTGATATCAGAACTATGGAATTATCTTTGATCCGGGCTCTTGAATATAGAAGTCAAAAGAAAGTGCTATCGACACCAATGGATATCGACCGAAAAGGAATTATTGGAACAAGCCCCGGACTTTTAATGTGCATCAC
>Ga0307987_1001855_pt1 | contig 11354 bp, 7 predicted proteins | sample EllFjometagen181_FD_203157 | JGI IMG/M metagenome (GOLD analysis project Ga0307987, IMG submission 203157) | Marine microbial communities from Ellis Fjord, Antarctic Ocean - #181 | ecosystem: Environmental > Aquatic > Marine > Unclassified | place: Southern Ocean | collected 2014-10-08 | reverse complement strand
CTATTCCGACTTCTTAAATAAAAAGGGTAAAATTGGTAGTAGTTGGCGCCCCTATATTTATGATGTAGCTTTTCAAAAATATGTAACGCAAAAAGCGCTACCACAATATGCAATAAAGGGATTTTTGATGCTAGCTGACAAAAATGCTAGGGCTACCGTAAATGGACTAAATCAAAAATTTCAGTTAAGAAAAAATGAAAAAGGGCGTACATACGTTGAAATAAAGGGAGATGTTTCACCAGATGCTCTTGGTAAGCAAGTACTGAGAAAAATATGCGTAGATGAGATCATCGATCCCTTAATAAGCAATGATGAGATCAAATTTAATGATAATCGCTCTTTTGCAGAACACATTCAATATTTGGCGGAGCACAATAACAATGACCAGAAAATAATCACGCCTATTGGAAAATATTGCAAAGCTTGTGAATTCAAAGCAAATTCAGCACAAGAAAAAAAAGGTATGTTATCGGGATTTAAAGAATGCTGGAAGCATCAATTAAACTGGACTGACGATCAGTTTGATAAACCACTAATATTTGATGTATGGAATCTGAGAGCTAAAAAGCTGTTGTATCAAGGTATCTATCACATGGAAGATCTGGAGAAAGAACATATTGGGGACATAAGGCCAAATAAGGACGGTAGTATCTCAAGCAAGGAAAGGCAATGGCTACAGATTGAAAAAAATAATAGCAGTGATGAGAATTGCTATGTAGATGTTGATGGTTTAAAAAAGGAGTTAGACTCATACACATACCCGCTTCATCATATTGATTTCGAAACATCAATGGTTGCCATTCCTTTTTATGAGGGACGCAAACCATACGAACAAACTGCTTTTCAATTTTCTCATCACACCATAGATGCTGATGGAACAATAGAGCATAAAGGGCAGTATTTATGTGCTGAAAAAGGTAAGTTTCCAAATTTTGAATTTGTAAGAGCGTTAAAAAAAGAACTTGAGAACGATAATGGCACCATTTTTAGATATGCCCCCCATGAAAATACTGTACTTAACCAAATATTGACACAGTTACAAGATTCAGACATTAATGAAGTCTCTGATAAGAAGGAATTAATCAAATTCATCCAAACAATAACTCATGGTGCTAATCACAAGGGTAGCGGCAGAGACATGGTTGATATGCTTGTCCTTGTAAAGAAATATTATTACCATCCGGCTATGGGAGGATCTAATTCCATAAAGTCTGTTTTACCAGCCATTTTGAATTCATCGGATTACATTAGGAAAAAGTATTCAAAACCAATATATGGTAGAAATTCAGACATAAGAAGTTTGAATTTTGATGATGGATGGATATGGATAAAGTATGATGAACAAGGAAAAGTAATAAGTCCGTATAAACTACTCCCCAATCTGCATGATAATATAGAAATAGACAAGATTGATGAATTTATTTTTGGTGATAAACTTGCCGATGGTGGTTCTGCAATGACAGCTTATGCTAAGTTGCAATTTATGCATATAACAGACGGAGAGCACAAAGCAATAACCGAGGGGTTACTTAAATATTGTGAATTGGATACCTTGGCAATGGTTTTGATATGGGAACATTTTAAGGAATTGGTAAATAAATAATTGTAGTACAAAATGATGGAACAGATAAAGACATGATGATTAAAAACGTAGTGATAAATTTCGCCTATCAAATTTTAAAACATACCGTACAGTAGTTGAAAATAACAGAGGTTTGTATAACGTCAGCAAAAAGTGAATAAATAATTAATGAAACTAAAAACTCAAAAAATAATATGGAAAGTAAAGGCAATTTTTTAAGTGATCTATTCGGCAGCGAATTAAGCGTTGATGTAATAAATAAATATGCATCAGAATTAAGTAAGAGTAATACAATTCCATTCATCCAGTTTTTAGATGATGGATTAAAGGATGAACTGGTAGTGGTTGACCAAGATGGAGATGATATTACAAGCATTGGTAATATTTATGATAAAATGGAATATCCATTAAACAGGGGGCCAATTTTTTATGTGTCAAACTATGAGCTCAATTATGGTTTTAAGACCTGGATTATTTTTACCCAAGACGGATTAATTATTGAGAATCCCAATCAACCTGGAGAGATAGCATTTTATGCCTGGGAGAAATGGGGAAAAGTACTGTATGTAAAGCATGCAAAACTAGATGCTCCAGTTATATTACTAGCTAACCCTCAAGATGCTAGTGTTCCTGAAATAAGCATAAGCCCTGTGATAGATTTAAAGAAGAATGTTAAACTTACTGAAGATGGAACCGGAGGAAGATATGACGATTTAACAGTGGCTGAGATGAATTTCGCACATCAAATTTTAAAAACATACTGGACAGTAGTTGAAAATAACAGAGGTTCAGATAACAATAATGTTCCATTAGATATTTTTTCATTTTTATCTAAAAAGGATTTTAAGTTTTTAGACACTAGTAACGACCAAGATTATGATCCATTAAAAGATGCTGACTACTTCCTGAACCAAGGTAAAGAGAAGTTTGAGAAAAAAGACTACAGTGGTGCAATTGAAGATTATAATAAAGCAATTGAGCTAAATTCTAAGGATGCTTCGCTCTATCAAAAACGTGGAAAAGCAAAAAGTGAATTAAAAGATTTCCAAGGGTCTATTGAAGATTTTAGCAGTGCAATAGATATAGATCCTGAATGGTGGGGATATTATTCTGGTCGTGGAGATGCAAAAAAAGAACTAAAAGATTTCCAAGGAGCTCTCGAAGATTATAATAAAGTTGTAAATTTAGGACGTATTACTGCCGTTACCTATCATAAACGCGGGCTTATAAAAATGGAATTAAAAGATTTCCAAGGGGCTATTGAAGATTTTAGCAGTGCAATTGAGATAGATCCTGAATGGGTAATAAATTATTATTACCGTGCGGTATCTAAAGCTCATATAAATGATTATAGTGGAGCCGAAGAAGATTATACAACAACACTTACTACCTATCCAGATAATGATGGCATATTAAAGGAAAGAGGGGATGTAAGAGTTAAGCTCAAAAAATTTGAACTTGCAGTTAAAGATTATAGGGCAGTCATCAACATTAACCCGAATAATAAATGGGCTTATTATAAATGTGGAGAGGCAAAAAGTAAATTAGAGGATTATCAAGGAGCCATCGAAGATTTTAGTAGTGTAATTAAAATTGACTCTAATTATAAATGGGCATATCAGGAAAGGGGAGAATCAAAAAGTAATTTAGCGGATTATCAAGGTGCCATCGAAGATTTTAGTAGTGTAATTAATATTGACTCTAATTATAAATGGGCATATCAGTTCCGTGGAAAAGCGAAAAGTAATTTAGCGGATTATCATGGAGCCATTGAAGATTTTAATAGAGTAATAGAGATTGATCCAAATTATAAATGGGCCTATGAAGCTTTAGGGATAGCCAAGAGTAAACTTAAAGATTATGCTGGCGCAATTGAAGATTTTAATAAAGGCATTGAGAAAGGAGCAGACTGGTGGGATAGTGCTTATTATAATAGAGGTTTATCAAAACATGACTTAGGCCATTTTGATGAAGCGATTGAAGATTATAATAAGGCTATTTACTGGAACTTTTTCCAAATAAAATATTTTTATAATCTAGAATTAGCAAAAAGCAAATCAGCAAGTTACAAAGGTGAACTGGAAACCCTTGAAAATAAACAAAATAACACGGAATACATAAATGCGTATTTTAATCAGGCAAAAGAATACATAGAACAGAATCATAAAGAACCTGCAATAAAAAATCTGGATGTGGTAATTGAATTGAATCCAATCTATACCGAAGCATATTATTCTCGTGCAGGAATTAAATATGATATAAAGGATTACAAAGGTGCGATTGCAGATTATGATGAAACAATCCAGTTAGAACCTAACCACAAGAATGCATATAGTGATAGAGGTTATACAAAGGGTATGATAGGTGATTTCAAAAGCGCAATTAGTGATTTATCAAAAGCAATTGAATTAGATTCTAGTTTTATATGGGCTTATCAAAGTCGAGGCGACTATAAAAGTAAACTTAAGGATTATGATGGTGCTATATCAGATTATAATAAGGTAATTGAACTTAATCCTAAATCATATTCTATTTATGAAAGCCGTGCAAAGGTAAATCTTGAAATAAAGGACCATGAATCAGCACTGGAAGATATAAATAAAGCCATTGAACTTGATCCTCAAAATGTTGAGTTTTATGAACTAAGAAGCAGAATAATATCACTTATTGAAGGTGTAGAATGGGACGCAACAAAACAAATGGCAAATTATTTTAAATATCTTGAAAATTATTATCAATTAGATTTTAAAGATTTAGATGATTGGGAGATAGATGAAACAGCTGTGTTTGTAAATGAGTTAATGGCAAATACACCTCAAGATGAAAAACTTGACGATATTTATAATGAACTAAATATTATTTCAGCAGAAGATTTTGCTTTAGCAATAGAAATCTTTGGAGGAACAACAAATCAACTGGAAGAACTGAAACCTGATAATGAAATTCAACAGAAAAAGGATATTGTTGTTAATGATGTAATTAAGAATGCTGAGTATTATTACAACCAAGGTGAAAAAAAGGTCGAAAAAGAAGACTATAATGGTGCGCTAGAAGATTTTACTAGAGTTATTGAGAATGACAAAGCAGATGTAAATTCCCGTGCCAATTCGTACAGATTACGTGGAGATACCAAGTTCAAAATGAAGGATTGGGAAGGTGCTATTGCCGACTATGATGAAATTCTTAAATTAGCTCCTAAATATGCACATTCACGATCACGTCGTGGGCTTTGTAAGTATGAGCTTAAAAATTATAAAGGTGCTCTAGAGGATTTTAGTAGGGCTATAGAGATTGAACCCACTTGGTATAGTTATTGTAACCGGGGGGAAACCAAGAAAGAATTGGGGGATTATAAAGGTGCAATAGATGATTATAAAAAAGCTATAGCGATTGATCCAGATTGGTGGGGTAATTATTCCAATATAGGGGAAGCTAAATATAAGCTAAATGATTTCCTAGGAGCCATTGAATATTATAATAAAGCCATTGACCGCGATGCTAATTATGCAGATGTTTATACAGGTCGAGGAAAGGCAAAAATGGAACTAAAGGAATATAAGTCAGCACTTGAAGATATAAATAAAGCTATTGAACTTGATCCTCAGAATAGTGAATCTTTGAAACTAAGAAGTAGTATAAAATTGCTTATTGGAGATATCGAAGGGGAAGAAAAGCAGATTTTACCTGAAACAAATGTTATTGAGCTTGATCCTAACAAAGAAACTTCGCTATTTAGAATAAAAGTAAAATTGGACAAAAGTGATTTAACTTTGTGGGAAGTGATTTTTAAATGTTATAAGAGTTATAAGAAAAATGAAATCGAGTTAGAAGAGGCTAAAAAGCAATTTCTTGAATTGACGCAAATTGATGAACCTTCGATAGAATCTTCGGAATCTAATTCTACTTGGGATTTTTCAACTGAATTCTCATATTATAGCTGTGATGGTGGACATGGGTCTAATATAATAAATGATTGTATAATGGCTATGCGAGAGGATGGTATTGATGTAGATAAACTTGATGATTATGATTATAATTGGAACAAATTAGATCTTCATAATGATAAGGAATACATACAAATGGGTTTATCTACTTCACATTCTGACATCGATTTTGATGGAGAATATTTAATTGGAGAATGTCTGATTGAGTTTATTGAAGATTGTCCTTGCTCTAATTGTATAAATCCTACTGAATTAACAAAGGAAATGGAGGAATCTGGTATAGATACAAAAGACATGAAAGAGGTTACGAAGTATCTAATTGAAGAATTTGGTGTGGAACCAGAGTCCGATAAACAAAAAGCAATAGATGCCGTATTTGAGGGCGAAAAGAATAATGATGTCAAAAGAGACGAAACTAAAGGCTCAAAAACAAAGATTGGTAATATATTAGCATTTAATGATTTTGATTCGTGGTTATCAGAAATGAGAAACGGACAGAAGGAAGATAAGAAACTTGGTCTGAAAAAAAGGAAGCCGCAAAAAGTATCTGAGACTGAGGAAGCTGTTGTAAGAAATATCTATGAGAAAATAAATGACAAATATAAAGATATCGAAGGTTCATTAACCTTTACATATTCACCTACCGGAGGTTGTACTGTTACGTATAACAAAAAGAAAGTGGCGGGATTTGGATTTCATTCAAAAGGTAATATTGAAATACTAATACTACGGAATTATAAAAAAGATTATGTAAAGCCTTCCATTAAAAACTTAAGTGTACAAAATATAAGAGATGCACAAATTTCTTACAAGGTACCCTGGGGGTATGCTTTCTTTCAAGTTCTTGATTTGCCTGAGAACATTACTAAAAATATTGATATTTTGATTGATCTGATAGGCGATGGAATTAACACCATTAATGCAGGTAAAGTTCTTTCGTTAAAGAAAGATGAATTCCCGAAGCTGAAACCAATTTTTGAAGGTGAGCAAAGTATTAGCAAAGAAGCCGAAGAAAACCATGTTTTATCAGAGTCCAATACTACAAATGAGCAAGAGTGGAGACGATACGAACTAAAAACTAAGTCAATTGGTTTTATGATTGGTGAATATAGTGATACTGTTTCTTTGCATAGTTTAGCAGAGGCAATTATACACGGAGGAAATTGGGATGACTATATAGAAAGTTCTGATAATGATTGGAAAGAGTTTGTAAGGAATGATAATACTTACGGTCCAACAACTTTAGTAGATTATGTCTTAAATCCTGATAGTTCTGAAGTCGATATTTCTTTAGATGAATTTTATCCAAAAGATTCTGACCCAGGAGATGGATATGCTAATCTTGGAGAGATAGGAACATTTTCAGAGTTTAGATATATAGTTGATAAAGGTCGATGGAGCAACTATTTTTTAGATTTAGAACATGAATTTGAACCAAAATATTTAAAGCCTATATTTAATAAGCATTCTTTATGTGGAATTATCTCTCACTATCAGTATGATAATAAAGATAATGGAGATTTTGAAGACGATATTGAGGGGGAATACGAAGAATCCAGACCATCTGTAGGCGGAAGAGTATCTCTTTTTGAAAACACTGAAAAAGGATTGAAACAAATATGGAGTTTTGATGACTTAAGAGAAGAAATGAGTTTACAAAATATTAATGTTTCAGATTTATCAGAAGTTCTTGAATTTTTAGAAAAAAAATTTACTATTATGTCAAGAGCAGACAATACACAAGACATTAATAATGAACAACAAGAAATGACAGAATTTGAATTGCAAAAATCACCTGCAGAAAAAATGAAAAAGCCACCTAAAGATCTAACCCTTGGTCATGCAATTGCATACATATCACTCTACTTCGCTAGATATAATGACGGAGAATCAACAAGCGATGAGTTTAATGAGATTTATAAAATATTGCAATATTGGATGGGTGCTGATACCAGTGAGGAAGACCTGCAAAAGATCTTAATAGATACAGATGAATGGTTTGAAAGCGGGAATAACCTAGAAAGAACAGTTATGTTAGAGAACATAATTCCAATGATTGATGACCATTTGCTAAAAGAAATTTATCAAGATTTAATAAGAATAGCAGCATCTAATTTAGAAGAATTTAAAGGGTTGCTTTTGGAAAAACCACATCCACAAGAACTTGGCCTTTCTGATGAGCAACTTGCAGATTTAACTAAAAAATATCCACTTTTAATTAAAATGAATAATAGATTTAAGCTATAGAATTAATTCCACATTAAAATACTGTGCTATAAATGTATTACGAAAAAAGACGAAGAAAGATGAATTCCCTAAGTTGAAACCAATCTTTGAATCTGAGGGAAAATAATAAGGTATTTAAACTACTTAAAAAAATAATTAGATGGGAAAAAACAAAGGATTATCAATATCTGGATATGTAAGTAAATTCCTTGATGGTATTCAACAAGGTACCCAGAAACGATTTATTAAAAAGGCACAAAAACGTGGTATACCTAAAGATGTATTGGCAAAGATGTCAGATTTAGATAAAGATGTTATTGAACTACGTGAGATATTGAAAGACTTATAAGTATGGCTAGTCAAAATTATTTATATAGAGAACGTATTGAGTTAGTAAAGAAAATACAACAAATTCAGGTAGCTGAAGATGTTGAGGCTACCAAACTTAATGCCACATATGTCAAAACTAAGGTACGTTTAACAAAGGTGTTGGAGTGAATAATAAAGTGAATTGACACAACGTGTATTATGATGTTCTTTTCTGTTTTCAATTCGCGCACAGGAATCATGTACTTCGGATAAAAACGGTTGTATAAGAATGAGTGTTTATTCTGAAAACACAAATGATATTAATAGCGTATTCGGACTGCTTGATTATTTAATGGTAGAAATTTAATAAAAAACGATAAAAAAGATGAATCCAAGAAATAAAAAAATCATTTACATCGATATGGATGGTGTGCTTGTGGATTTCAAAGGTGCAATGGAAAAAGCCTATGATATTAATCCAGATTACAGGGAAACCCATAAAAATAATCCAGATGAAATACCCGATATTTTCAAAGACCCTAAGCCAATTAAGGGTGCCAAGGAAGCCATAAAGGAATTAGCTGATAGCGGCTTGTATGAATTATTCATAGCAACAACAGCAACTTGGAATAACCACGAAGCTGCAGCACATAAAAGGTTATGGATAGAAAAGCATTTTGGGAATATATTTAAAAAAAAGATGTTCATTACCCACCGCAAGGATCTACTTAAAGGAGATTATTTAATAGATGACAGAATAGAGAACGGAGCAAAGGATTTTGATGGTACTTTATTACCATTTGGCTGGAATTATAGTAAAAAGGTATGGAATAAGTACCCAAGATGGGTAGATATACTGGAAAAACTGGCAGAGGATAATGAGCAGGTTGAATGGAGATACGAAGATTTACTAAAACAATGTTTAATTCAGGAAGTTGGGGCTGAATTAATTGATAAGCTTGATGAAACAGGCTTAATTAAATATTACGCTTTTGTTAAAAGACGACTCACCCGCCCTATTTGGGCTGAAGAGTTCGTATTGTCAAAGCCAAAAAAGAAATCAGAATATAGGGTTGAACACTATTTCAAGAAGAATGAAATAATTGACAACAATATGTTTCACAAGGCTTACATCACTGAATTTGATGAAAAGGATGAATTTTTTGTAATCTGGGACACAAAATTCTTAAAAGCAGGATGTGCCCAGAAATATCATTTTAAAATGACCGAAAAAGGAGCTAAACTTTTGAAAGTTGATTGTGTTAAAAACTACTAAACTGTGAGATAATAAGAATGTATCCATTAAATAATAACCATTAATAACTGTAATTATGAAAAAAGGAGATAGAGTATTGTGGGATGGTGATTACAGTCACCAAGAGGCCATATACATAGAAACATAACCAAAGTATGGACATATTGTATTAGAGTTCCTATCGGGAACACCAGAAGTATACACCACTCAGGTAGTATCAGAAGATGTATTCAAGTTTAGTGATAAGAAACTTAATGAATTAAAAGAACGAGACCAATGAACAAAGAAGACGAAAATAAATATGATATTGACTATTTTACAACCTCTACTTCCTTTAAGCCAAACAAACCTGAGAAGTTGATAACCAATAGTGACAAATACTACCACCATAAAAACTTAGACCCTAGCAAAGGGTTATGGGGAAACGGAACGATATTATATGTAAGAAATAGTGATGGGAAAGATTATGCAATAAAATTTATTGAAAGAGCTGAAAAGATTTCGAATAATGATATTAATTACAAATGGAGATATAGAGCTAAATTTATTGTGCTAGAGGAGTTTCCCAAGAAAAAAGAAAGAGCAAGAAATATTCCTGCAAAATTAAAACAAGATCTGCTCTTAAAACAAGATAATAAATGCTGGCTATGTAATGATACATTCAATAGTGAAAATACATTTGAGATTGACCATATTATAGAATGGTCTAAAGGAGGATTGACTGAAATAGATAACCTTCAAGCTCTATGTAAGAATTCATGCCATTGGATTAAAACACTGGCACTTAAGAAAGAGAAAAACATGGAGGTAGTTGATAATAATGGGTTAAGATATAATTTTACAAAAATTGATTATGAAAATAGCAATCTCTTTTTAATCAATTTAATTAATAAGATCAAAAAAAATCATAATGAACAGTAATGATTGTAGTTTCTTAGGTTGTAAACTCCAGTTAAACTGACTAAACAAATCGATTTAATTTGATGTTCTACACCAGTACATAGAAACTACGATTGTTTTTTATGCTAATTCACTTTATAGTAAAGCATTTAAAGTTACCACTTTGGGAGATAATGTAATCTGGGACACAAAATTCTTAAAAGCAGGATGTGCCCAGAAATATTATTTTAAAATGACCGAAAAAGGAGCTAAACTTTTGAAAGTTGATTGTGTTAAAAACTACTAAACTAATAGAAAAAAAAATAAAAATGGACTATCAAAACACACTTCAAATAAACATAAAATGGTTAAAAAAGAAGTTGAAACATTTATCTGATGACGAAATAGAAATTAAAGCAAGAAAAATGACAGATAAGTATATCTCAGATAATATCGAGAAAATTGAAAAGGAAGAAGCCGAGGAAAAAAAAATGTTTGATGAATCTGTCGCTAGAGAGCTTTTATATTTTGATCTTTTCGGAGATGATTAATTAAATATTGGTATTATGAGTTTAAATTTAAATGATCTATTGTCAGTTCTTAATTTGAAGGAAAAGAACCATTCACAAATTGAAACAATACTTTTTGAATATGGAACATTAACTCAAAAGCTTCAAAATGTAGAAGCACAATCCTTTTACTTTATGAATGGCTTGGAAAATCATAAACTTAGAAGGCTGGAATTAAAAAAGGAATGGGAAATAATCGCTTCTGATATAAATACTGTAAGTATAGGTGAGCTGATTTTTAGCCTAAACGATATGAATAATCAATTAGCTATATTGAATGCTAAGAAAAAACCCAGAACGGTTGATTTTATACACAGGGCTTCTGTAAGATCAAAAATAGCATATATTGAAGAATTATTAACTATAAAAAGAAGAGTTAAAGAGGTTTTTGAGATAGATTATTATTTAAAAAACGATGAAGAGATAAAGCATATACTGGGTATTTAAATATATATATGAATGCCTCAATACAAAGTTTAGGGCACAATATGTCGCATCACTCATAATATACGAAAATGTGTTTGAACCCCAATCAGATTATTTGAAATATATTGATGAAATCTTTGGGCATGTGATACCCTTTGTTGAAT
>Ga0307987_1001852_pt1 | contig 11370 bp, 12 predicted proteins | sample EllFjometagen181_FD_203157 | JGI IMG/M metagenome (GOLD analysis project Ga0307987, IMG submission 203157) | Marine microbial communities from Ellis Fjord, Antarctic Ocean - #181 | ecosystem: Environmental > Aquatic > Marine > Unclassified | place: Southern Ocean | collected 2014-10-08 | reverse complement strand
ATAACCGTTTAGTGACGGGTAAAAACCATCACTACATTAATGATTTCAAGAAGGTGCTCAAATTGGTTCCTGTATGTTTCAAGCCGAGTTTGTCTCGCAGATTGCGCCTGTGAAAATTAACCGTTGTGATGGAAAGATTGAAAATATCGGCAATTTCCTTGGAAGATTTATCCTGTTTGATCAGAGAAGCGATTTTTATCTCCTGGGACGTCAGGACCGCCTCAGCATTGGATATATGCCGTAAAAATGGGGATGCAATCTCCTTTAATACAGATTCGATAAATTGGTGAGACAAAGTTGATGACCTTTCCGGCATGTCTCTGGCAACTTCATGGGGGGATTCTCTGGGACCTCTTAATAAAAAAGGAGAACCATGGAAAATGGCAGAACCCGTCGAAGGGATGCCCTGCTGGATTGACAATTATGCAATTACATGGGCCTTGGCGGACAAACCTTTTCTAAAAAAAGCAGCAGAGGAATACATTAGCCTGTTGCTTTCAAATGAATATCAGGTCGAAAATATTATGCGCAACATGTCACTCACCCCGATAATAACCCATATAAACGATCTGTTGACAACTGAAGAAAAAGAACGGTTGAATGTTGATGTCCCAAATTTTTTCAATAATAATCGAATCCTTTTACATACGTACTCACCAAGGGACCGTAATGGGCTTATGCTTTTATGGGAAGATCGTGCCCTCATTCAGCAGACCCAGTATCAGCAATGATAATCCATACTCAGAATCATTGTTCCGGACATTGAAGTACCGACCGGAATATCCGAACAAACTATTTAAAACCATATGTGAAGCCAGGGAGTGGGCAAATCGTTTTATTCACTGGTACAATAAGGAGCATCTGCACAGCAGTATCCATTTTGTCACTCCAGAAGATAGGCATACTGGCAGGGATAAAAAAACCTTGTAAACCGTCAGCATATATATCAGAAAGCTAAATCAAAGCATCCGGAAAGATGGTCAGGAAAAACAAGAAACTGGAGTCCTGCCACAGAGGTTGTTTTGAAGAAATTTAAAAAGATAAAAAAAACTCCCGAAAAGGTAAAAATAGCAGCATGAAATGTTGAAAATAGCGATGCAATAGCAAAATTTTCTCATGGGTGAGAATGGGCTTCAATTACCCGTCGGAACTCATGAGAAGATTTTGCGGGAAGAGTGAGAAATCCTTTTAGGAAAAGGCGACAACTTGCTTGACACATACCGTCCTGTGTTTGACGGTAGGTTGACGGTATATTATTTATTACCCTGACGGTATCTGATTTTTTAGGTACCCGACTACCGTCAAATATACCGTCACTTTTTTGGGAAGTCAAGTGTACCTTAGTGACGGAAAATGAAGTTTTGTTTTTGGATGAAGAGGCTAAAGCCTTTATTGGATTGGGTTTTACTGATGTTTTGTGTAGGTATGTGAATGACACAAAATCTTAAATGGTGGAGCTGAGGGGGATCGAACCCCTGACCTTACGGCTGCCAGCCGTACGCTCTCCCAGCTGAGCTACAGCCCCACAACAGAAGATGGTGATTAATAATCGAAACAAGGATTCATGTCAACAAAAAAAATAATTATTTTGCAGTCAAAGAAAATTATTCTATAACAAAATAGTTAACTTTTAATCGGCTTTAGATTCAGAATCCGCGGATGGTGTGACGAAAGGTGAACCTTATGCTACCACCGAATGTCCTAATAGGTTTCAAGCCTGATGGAAACCCTGTTGGTTCTTCGGTCCACCACCTTTTTAAAGGTAGCATTGTATAAGGTTTTTTCGACAACAAGCTGGGCAATTTTCCCTTTGATGATGGTTCCCTTTTCGAACTTGTTTTTTATTTTTATAGTTGACTTGGACTGGAGCAGAGACGTGAGATGAATTGTTCCAAGTTTTTACCGTAATGCCTGAAGTCCTTTGAGTTCATTTTCCAATTGTTGAATTTCTTTTGATTGATCTGCAATTTTTTGTTCAATAGCCGCAAGACGGCCTTTGAAATCAGTCTCAATTCGATGCATATGGGATGCCACATTCTGATCCTCTGGTTCTGGGTTAATCTTTTTTTGAAACTCTTTTAAAATATTTTCAAGGGACATTTTTGGGGTGGCAGTTATTATTTGATAAAGAAGTGTCCGGGCAGTGTCTGTTTCAGGAATTTTTAAATAATTGGCTTTAATGGACGAAAACTCCGGCAGAAGATTCAGGTACTGAATCTTATTTTCAAGTCCTTCATACTGATACAGCTCCGGGGCTTTAATTATTTCAATCAGATTTTTTAGTATCGCTTGTTCACAATGACGGGCCTCTTCTTTTTTTACGTCGTTTCTATATCTTTCAGTTAACTCCTTGATTTCCGCTTCTTTTATTAAACGGAACAATTTGGCGTTTTTCTCTTCAATGGTGTGATCGATGGAAAGAAGTTCATCCCCGGGTTTAAGGCCAAACCGAAGAATAGACACCGCGTTTTTACCATTGATACTATCTCTTATCGCCATTCCGTTAAGGGCAATCACCTCTGACCCCACGACCGTTGAGTTGAGCGCCAGAAGTTTGTCTTGGGTCTGGATTCTTGAATTGACGATGGTATTGGATACTTTAATAGACCCCTGGCAAATAATGTCCGAAGGGGATCTGTTGGTGTTTCATCGGTGCCGATATCCCCATTGACCTCAATTCTACCGGTACAGATGACCTGTCCCAAAAGATGACCGTGGAGAAACAAGGAGTGGCATCTTAAAACAGCCTCTTTTGTTATCTTGCCCCTCAGTTCAATTTTTGCCGATTCATAGATGTCTTTGGTGTCATCGGTGATACTGCCGATGATGGTCTTGATGTCAACTTTCTTTACCACCGGCTCTATCATAAGAGTTGTCCCGTTTTTTAAAACAGGGCAGCCGGCCATTTGGGAAAAAAAATCAGGGCCTTTTTGAAGGACGTGGTTTCCGGCATTTAACACAGTGATGGAAGGTTTGTCCGGCTGGATGGGGTAACCTAAAACATCTTTTCCAGGTTTTCCTTCCTTTCCGGGAATAATCCGGGCCAGAAGACTGTCTTTTTTGATGAAAAGAGGCTCACCATTTTCTCTTTCATCCAACGGGTTCTCCCCTTTTTCACTCTTATGGGTCAGACCTTCTTTTTGATCCGGTTTCGAATTATCCGGCTCTAAATTGTCGGGATTTTGTTGGACAGGGCAGACTTCATTTCCAAAATAGAATTGGATGCTCTCATTGGTACATTGCTCTGGCGGATACCCCTTTGCAACGATGAGTTGAGAATTTTTTTTGGCGGTTTGAATAAAATTTTCCAATACAGCATCCGTGGCAACACAGAATTTGATCCCCACCCTTCTCAGCCAGATATGAAATTCATAGATCGGAATTGCCTGGTCAATTTCCATTCGTTTTATTACAATTGCCTCAATGCCACTTTTGGAGATATGGTATTCAAAGAATCTGTTGAGTTTTTTTGAAATCTTAAATTCGGATTTAACGGTATACAGGGCTTTTTCAAGATCCAATCTTCTTTTTTCAAATTGTTTTTGTTCTAAAAGGATCTGTAGGATGTCATTATCAGAAAAATCAGCTGTTTCCTGAAGGATCTGACCGATGAAACGAGGATTCCCTTGTTTCTGTCTTTCATTATTTTGAATATCTAAAGCAGCTTTTATCTGCTCTATTGTTGCCAGTTCTCTTTTGATGGCAAGAACCCCGAAGCGCTTGTTGATATGATCCTTTTCCGCTTGAGTCTCCCCCAGGTCGTTTAAAGCATCCAGAAGTTTTTCATTTTTAATTCGATTTTGAGTCAGTAGAATTGAAACCTGATCCGAAAGGGTGATGTTCCCATTCCCAAGCAAAATATCCCCGATCTTCATATGAATCCGATTTTTTTCAAAATGCATTCTTTGGTCTATAAGAGCCTTGGCAATCGCTTCTTCCGTGACCAGTTCATTGGCAGTGGCAAGCCGCCCAAATTGTTGATCAAGGGACCTGGTTTGTAAGTACTCATCAAGGGCGAGTAAATAGGCCATCCTTTTTTCTGTGATAAACTTCTCTTGCTTGAAAATATCTGTCACATTTACGTCTGAATCTTCCGATTCATTGTGTTTTTCTTCCAAAAGCCCAATGATCTTTTCTTTTTCAGCGGAATTAATGAACACGCAGTCAAAAGCCAGTTCAATAAGGCGCATATTCTGTTCATGGGAATATGAAGTTGTGGCTATTTTATCCATGGCTCTTTTTTTTTATCCGCTTAATGATGATATTTTGAAGGCTGTCCATAACCTTGACTCCGCTTGATGGGTGATCGAAGGTTTAAGAATATCATAAAGTGTGTATTTTTACGATTAATAAAACCCATGGATGTCTTAGGAGTGGGCAATGAAACAGCAGTAAATGGCAAGAAAACAGATCTATATTTCCAGGAAAAATCAAACTGAGAATTTTTCCAAAAACATATATATTGTGATATTTTTTATCCAGAAATATAACTTTATTGTGCTAAAGCCACTTTGGAACTTTGGGTCACAAATGCTAAGAACCCTATCAATAGTGAAAAGTATACTCTGGTCTCGTTTTTGCGCTATTATTTGTTGTTGAACATTTATTGAATTTACCACACTGTTGTTGGAGAAATAAAAATGAAAAAAGTTATTGCTGTTATTATATCTGTCGGATTTCTTTTAGTCCCTATTGCTACACAAGCTGATACTCTTTTATCCCCCGCTATCACAATACCAGGGCCAACTGCTATGCTTGTTCTTGGTTTTGGCCTTTTAGGAATTGCAAGTATCGGTAGAAAACAACTTAAGGAGTTAAATACAGATGAAAAAAAAAGTATTATTAAAAAATAACAATAAACAATCAGTATATGACAGGCGGATGTTATCATATGTGACGTATTCCCCTGAAAGAAGGTCTGGTCACGATAGAAGGTTTAGCGGTTATAAACTCTTTGCTTTGACAGAAAATGTTCGTCTATCTTATCAAGGGTGATTAAAATTTATGACCTTCTCAGACAATTTATGAACCTTTCGTAACGTAGCCATGGCTAATTGCATTATCCTCGTTAGCGCATCAAGGAAAGTTATGTTGGCCAATTGTTGGCCAATTTTTTATTGCAGGCTCTGAATAAATCTCTAAAGGACCGTTGGTCACAGCCGGGCTACCATCTATAATGTTATCAAGGAGGTTAATACCGGGATCAATCTGGAGGTAGGAGCAGAGCGAGGCTCTGCAATATCCCTAACGTTTCGAGCCTGAAGAAATCAAAAGATTATCTGAACGAGCGATAGCGAATCCCAGTCTTAAACCACACTTAACCATTCGATTGCCTCAGATTTAGTTCTGAATACCTCAACCCCGAATGGTAGTTCATCAATTTTCCCGTATCCCTGGAACCATATGGCGAGATTTTGGGAATGTTCGTCGCTGATAATCAACCCTGTTTTCTTCCTGATGCTCCCCTCCGTGAACCGTGACCGATAGCTGGAAATAATCTCAACATCCTTTGCATTAATTGCCCATAAGATTGCGTCCCTAAAATCCCATAGAACATTGGGGGTCGGATCACCATCATAAAAAGATTCCACTTCACTTAAGATTTCATCAAGTGTGACTTTACCATTTACTGTATACGTGGTCAGCTCATTGGAGATATCTGTCTCTTTCTGTATGGACATTTCTATTTTGTCTCCGTGGATTAATTCTATCTCTATGTAGTAGCTATAGTATCGTCCTATCAATCAATAACTAAAGGATTCTTTCCTCATCGTAAAGAGGGCCCAACTTCCACGTTTGTCTTTTTCGTAGGCATCGGCCAGTTCCCCCAAAAAGATCGACGTTATCTCCGGTATGATCTCCGGTTGAACCTGTGGTATAAACCCCGGCATCATGACATCATAGTCCCCGAGAGCATGGGATTCCATCACGGAATGAAGTTTAACGACTGCCCCTAATAGCTCACGAGATAGTTTGGTACGGGACATCTTGTCTACTACACCTGCCCTCAAGCAGGTAGCCAAAGACCGTTTGATTTCACAACAACCAAAGATAGCCTTGAGGTCCTGAGGTATGCAGAGTCGGAAATAATAATTGTGATTGATAATTTTAAGGTGGTTCATGATGTTGTCCCTAAACGGTTTTCGGACCATAATTCGGACCAAAAGTTGTACCATGTTAGTTGGAGGTCTTAAGAATCTACTGAGATGCCCGTCAATTGGGCTTATAGATAAGAATGGTGCCGAAGGGGAGATTCGAACTCCCACAAGTATACACTCGCCAGTCCCTGAAACTGGTGCGTCTACCAATTCCGCCACTTCGGCACACTCTTTACCGCCCGTTTGAAAGCAATTAAGGATTGCTTAAAAGCGATGGGTAGGCTATATATCTTTGTTTATGCCAATTGTCAAGACTATATTATTCCAATTGAAAAAGGGACCCATGGAATTAATTGAAAACTTAGATCAAATTAACAGCCCGTTTAAAAACGCTGTTATCACTATAGGAAATTTTGATGGTGTCCATAAGGGCCATCAAGCGTTGTTGCATCAGGTCATGGAAAAAGCCGATGAAATAAACGGCACCTCCATTGCGATTACCTTTGAGCCCCATCCGTTAAGGGCACTGGGAATTTCAAGCCCGCCTTTAATTACTCGGCATGATCAAAAAACAGAACTAATTGAAAAATCCGGGATTGATGTCCTGATCTGTATCCCTTTTGATAAAGCATTTGCATCCATCACCGCCCATGACTTTATCGAAATCATCCTTGTGAATAAAATAGGGATGAAGGGAATCATTATAGGGGCGGACTATTCCTTTGGAAAAGATCGGGCCGGAACCATAGAGTTGTTAAGGTCTGAAGGAAAACGGCTGGGATTTGAAACCATTGTCTCCCCTTGGATCAATGATACAAATGCAGGGATTGAAAGGATCTCCAGTACCCGGATCCGGGAAATCGTTATGGAAGGAAAGGCGGAGCAGGCCATGAAATATCTGGGCCGGCACTACCAGATAAGAGGAAAGGTTATCAGGGGAAGAAAAAGGGGGGGGAGCCAGCTGGGGTTTCCCACTGCCAACATTAAGCTCCATGATGAACTTTGTCCCAAGGTTGGGGTTTATGCTGTCAAGGTTGAAACCATTCAAGGATCATTTCTTGGGGTGGCCAATATTGGTTTTTCACCCACCTTTGGGGATCATATGTTCACCATTGAGGTGCATATCCTTGGTTTTAGTGGTGATCTTTATGATACACGGATTCGGATTAATCTGGTGGCCCGGTTACGGGATGAAAAAAAGTTTTCTTCCATAGATGAATTGTCCGAACAAATTAAAAAAGATGTTAAAATTGCAAAGGAAATTTTAGAAAAAAATGGCTGTACGTAATGTTGTAAAGTATCCGGAAAAATCTCTCGCCCAGCCTTCTGTAAAGGTGGATGTCATTGACGATGGGATCAAAGAGCTGATTAAAGATATGGGAGATACCATGTTCCATGATATAGGGGTCGGCCTTGCCGCTCCCCAGATAGGCATTAACAAACGAGTTCTTGTCTATGATTCCCATGCCATGGATCCTGAATATGAGGAAGAAACCAGAGAGATAACCGCATTGATCAATCCTGAAATCATTGCCGGCTATGGCAGTTTTATTTCAGAAGACGAAGGCTGCCTGAGCGTGGTTGATTATCGGGCCAGTGTCAAACGTTACGAGAGGGTCACGGTCAAAGCCCTGAACATTGACGGCAAACAGCTGGAGTTTGATGCAGACGGGATCTTGTCGGTGATCATGCAGCATGAAATTGATCATTTGAATGGTATTCTCTTCATTGACCGGATCTCTTCCCTGAAAAGGGCTATGTATAAAAAGAAGCGGATGAAAGAATTAAAAAATCAATAATAGAAAAAAAATCCTATAAAAAAAGTAATGAAAAAAAGCAATGAAAAAAAATAATATTATTTTTATGGGAACCCCTGGGTTCTCAGTCCCGGCATTAAGGGCTATTGCGGCCCAGGACAATTTTGATATCAGCCTTGTGATTACCCAGCCTGACCGGCCCAGGGGCCGGGGGAAAAAACTCAGTTTTCCACCGGTTAAAGAGGCGGCTCTTGAGCTAGGGCTTGATGTGTTTCAGCCTGAAAACCTCAATACCCAGGAAGGTTTTGAAAGACTTGCAGCCATTGATTCCGACTATTTTGTGGTGGTGGCCTTTGGTCAGCTTTTGTCCCAGAGAATCCTGGATATCCCCAGGATATATCCCATAAATATTCATGCCTCTCTTTTGCCCCTTTACCGGGGAGCCGCGCCCATCCAGGCAGCTGTGATGAATATGGATGCAACAACCGGCATCACCACCATGGTAATGGCCAAGGGCATGGATTCAGGAGATATACTGCTGAGCTCATCAACCCCCATCAACCCGGAAGAAACTGCTCAAGAACTCCATGACCGATTGTCCGTCATGGGGGGGCAATTGATTGTTGAAACCATTGAAAAAATCAATAAAAATACCCTGACCCCCATTCCCCAGGACCATTCCAAGGCCACCTATGTGCCCATGTTGAAAAAATCCGATGGGAAAATCGACTGGACCCGTTCCAATGGAGCAATCTGTGCCCATATCAATGCCATGACCCCCTGGCCCGGCGCCTTTACTCTTTTGGAGGGGAAACGGTTCAAAATTTTTCGGGCCCTTCCCAGCGACAAAGAAACCTCACTTGCTCCCGGGCAAATTTTTCACGGCAAAGGGTCTGGCATTCATGTGGCAACAGGCGAGAATTCGGTTGTGATTCTTGAGCTAATGGGATCTTCTGGAAAGAAATTAACGGCAGATGCCTTTTTGCGGGGGCATAAAATTGACCTTCCGGCCCGGTTTGAGCTTCTATGAAGCTTGATTCGCGCCACATGGCACTTAAAATTTTGATGCGGTGTCAAAAAAGAACCTGTACCCTGGACAAGAGTATTGATATGGCTGAAAGCCAATTAAAAAGTTTGTCACGTCAGGATCGAAACCTGTGCAATGCAATTGTATTTGGGGTATTGCGTCACAGGGAGCATCTTGATTTTATCATCAAATCTTTTTCGAAAAAACCCTTTGCAAACCTGGATATTTTGGTGTTGTATATTTTAAGGATTGCCCTTTTTCAACTTTTGTTTCTGGACCGGATTCCCGCTTTTGCCGCCATTAATACCAGCATTGAACTGGCAAAAGAACAAACGAACAAGGGGACCGCAGGCTTTATCAATGCTGTTCTCAGAAATGCCGATCAAAACCACCATACCCTTGCCCTGCCCGACCTGAACAAAAATTTATTGGCCCATATTTGTACCGCCCACAGTTATCCTAATTGGCTGATAAAAAGATGGATACGGTTTTATGGGGGTGAAAAAACCCTCGCTCTTTGCCAGTCCATCAATACCATCCCCCCAATTACCCTGCGGGTCAACACATTAAAAATGCAAAGAAAAGTACTGGGCGCTCTTCTTGAAACCCAGGATTTTGACGTTGCGTATACAAATGAAAGCCCGGACGGGATCAATATTTCAAGCCCGGGAAAGCCTGTTACCGAGATAGAGGGATTTTCACAGGGCCTCTTCCAAATCCAGGATGAAGCGGCCCAGCTGGTGAGTCAAATTTTAAATCCCAAACCAGGTGAAATAGTTCTGGATGCATGTGCCGGACTTGGGGGCAAGGCCTGTCATATTGCCCAGCTAATGAACAACCTGGGCAAGGTTATTGCAGCTGACCTTGAATCTCATAAACTTGAAAGCCTTGAAGCTGAAGCCCGGCGACTGGGAATTGAAAATATCCGGGTACGGCAGATTGATCTGTTAAAGGCCACGATAAAAGATTTTGATGGATATTTTGACCGGGTTCTTCTGGATGCTCCCTGTTCAGGACTGGGCGTCATGCGCCGAAATCCCGATACCAAATGGAAACGGACCCTAAAGGATGTACTAAGACTTTCTGCCCAACAAAAAAAGATGCTGAACGCAGCGGCAAATCTTGTCAAACCAGGTGGAATACTCCTATATGCAGTCTGTTCCTGCGAACCCGAAGAAAATGAGCAGGTGATAACGGCTTTTTTACAAAAGCGAAAAGATTATTCCCTGGACACAACCATGGAGGGGATCAAAACAGCGGATCATTTTTTTAAAACATATCCGGGGCAGCATATGGACGGTTTTTTTGCCGCCCGACTAAAAAGACTTGATAAAACCCCATGAAATCATTCCTAAAATATGGTTTTACCTTTTGCATGGCCGTTTTCATTGCCGGGGCTGTCGCTTATTATGCAGTCAGTCTCTTTACAAAAAGTGCCAAGGAGATTATTCTTCCCGAGCTTAAAGGGAAAAACATTATCTATGTATTGGAAACCTTAACCCACCTGGGACTTAATCCCAAACTCCATGGCACACGCTACGATGACATCATTCCCAAATACGGGGTGACCTTCCAGGATCCCCTTGCGGGCACTACCATAAAAAAAGGCCGGGATGTGGTTATCTCTATTTCCAAGGGTCACAAGGAAACCATTCTTCCGGATTTACGCCAAGTCTCTCTAAAACAAGCCCTTTTGACCCTTGAAAAAAAAGAATTCAAACCCGGCACCCTCTCCTATGTTCACTCGGACAGCACCGGAAAAGGTCAAATAATTGCCCAATACCCCCTTGCCTTTTCCAGGGTAAAAAGCAATTCCCTTTGCAATTTACTGGTCAGCCGCGGGCCCGAGCCTATGGCCCAGGTGATGCCCGAGCTGACCGGGCTTGGCCTGAATGCAGCTGTGAACCTTTTGGAAAACCGGCATCTCCTGGTTTCCAGAATTCGATCCAAAAGTGATCAAAATATTGATCAGGGTCTTATTTTATCCCAGACGCCTGATTTTGGGAGTCCCGTGTTTCCCCACACCCCCATTGAATTGATTGCCAATGGCACCAAGGACGGTCTTTCCATTGAACCCAAGAATTTAAGGGGGTTGATTTTGATAACCCATTCCTTGAGCCCTGGATTTTTAAAAAGACATGTCCGGGTGGAAACAGATTACTTAGGATTTCCCCTTGACCTGTTCAATGAATTTTTTAAACCGGGAAAACAGATTAATGTATTGATTCCTGCTGGAATTAAAACTAAAATAAATATTTTTGTTGATCATGAACTTGTAAAAACACGACTCATTGATCCGTGGAATCCGGACAATGATACAGGAGAACTATTATGGGAATAATTGCCCCGTCTATATTATCTGCCGACTTTACCATTTTGGGTGAAGAACTTGCCAGGGTTGAACAAGCAGGTGCCGACTGGATCCATATTGATGTCATGGACGGCCAGTTTGTCCCCAATATCACCTATGGCCCTGTTATTGTTGAAG